>ENA-ORXC01000030-ORXC01000030.1-marine-metagenome-genome-assembly--contig:-NODE-30-length-274669-cov-21.001205_pt1 | contig 274669 bp, 255 predicted proteins | sample MGYA00237865_ERZ511478 | MGnify/ENA metagenome assembly ERZ511478
ATCGTTTACGGCGTGGACTACCAGGGTATCTAATCCTGTTTGCTCCCCACGCTTTCGCGCCTCAGCGTCAGTTACAGACCAGAAAGTCGCCTTCGCCACTGGTGTTCCTCCACATCTCTACGCATTTCACCGCTACACGTGGAATTCCACTTTCCTCTTCTGCACTCAAGTCCCCCAGTTTCCAATGACCCTCCACGGTTGAGCCGTGGGCTTTCACATCAGACTTAAAGGACCGCCTGCGCGCGCTTTACGCCCAATAATTCCGGACAACGCTTGCCACCTACGTATTACCGCGGCTGCTGGCACGTAGTTAGCCGTGGCTTTCTGGTTAGGTACCGTCAAGGTGCGAGCAGTTACTCTCGCACTTGTTCTTCCCTAACAACAGAGCTTTACGATCCGAAAACCTTCATCACTCACGCGGCGTTGCTCCGTCAGACTTTCGTCCATTGCGGAAGATTCCCTACTGCTGCCTCCCGTAGGAGTCTGGGCCGTGTCTCAGTCCCAGTGTGGCCGATCACCCTCTCAGGTCGGCTACGCATCGTGGCCTTGGTGAGCCGTTACCTCACCAACTAGCTAATGCGCCGCGGGCCCATCCTGCAGTGACAGCCGAAACCGTCTTTCCGTGTGGCCTCATGAGAGGCCGCAAACTATTCGGTATTAGCACCGGTTTCCCGGAGTTATCCCGATCTGCAGGGCAGGTTGCCCACGTGTTACTCACCCGTCCGCCGCTAAGATGTTGGAGCAAGCTCCAACATCTCCGCTCGACTTGCATGTATTAGGCACGCCGCCAGCGTTCGTCCTGAGCCAGGATCAAACTCTCCATTATAGAGTAGTTGATTGCTCAATACTGCTGGCGTATCGCCGTCTAAAAGACGCGCGATTCGCTTGATCTGCCGAAGCTGATCAGTAATTAAGTCACGAACACCGAAGGTCGGAATGGCTGCTTGCTCCGATCGCCCAAGGGCGACCATCGCAAAAGCCGTTCGCGCGCCAAGGCGCTCGTGACGTCTTTCGTTGACGTTTTGCTGTTCAGTTTTCAAGGTTCATGTTGTGCGCCTCTCTTGGCGACTTGACTAATATAGCACGCTAGAAAAATCCCGTCAAGCTTTTATGAGAAACTTTTACTCTTCTTATTATAACGTAATATTCTTAATATTCAACTAAAAAATTATTACAGTTTTGAAAGGAGTTCGCTTCCTTACATAGAAATACTCCCCTTCTTCTTCTATCGTTGATACTGGTGTGTGTAAATAGAAAGATAATCATAAATGAACCCATCATTAACGATTTGTTTAAATGGGTTTCTTACTATATAGAAGAAAGATTTCTTAGAGACATAAAAAAGCCGCCGACATAAGTCGACAGCTTCTCTATTAAGCAAGAAATATAAAATACAAAACGAAGATAACAAACAGTCCATACATAATAGGGTGGATTTCTTTTCTTCTTCCCGCGACCATCATCGTGATGGGATAGAAGATGAATCCGATTGCGATCCCGGTTGCGATACTATAACCGAGCGGCATTGCAATCATTGTGAGAAATGCTGGAACAGCGATTTCAAATTTGCCCCATTCAATCTGGCCAAGAGCTGAGACCATCAAGACTCCGACAATGATCAACGCTGGCGCCGTGACCGCACTCGTGATCACTGACAGTAATGGATAGAAAAGAATCGCAACCAAGAAAAGGATCCCTGTAACCACTGAAGCAAAACCGGAACGCGCTCCAGCCGCTACACCGGCTGTCGATTCGATGTATGAAGTTGTTGTTGACGTGCCGAAGATCGCTCCACTCAATGTCGCAATTGAATCCGCAAGCAAAGCTTTTCCAGCGCGCGGCAATTTATTATCCTTCATTAAGCCCGCTTGGTTCGCTACTGCCACCAACGTTCCAGCTGTATCAAAAAAGTCTACAAACAAAAATGTTAGGACGATGACAAGGAACTGAATGGTCATCAATGAACCTGGGTCGTTGAAGATCGGTTCAAGCGCAACACCGAATGTCGGTGCGAGGCTTGGGACATTCAAATCGATGATAGCCGTCGGCAAGCTGACTACTTGGAAGATCATCCCGACTACGGCAGCGATTAAGATTCCAAAGAAAATCCCGCCCTTCACTCCGCGAACCATCATGATTACTGTGACAAATAAACCGAAAATCGCAAGCAAAGCTGAACCCGTCGTCAAATCACCCAGCCCAACAAGTGTATCGGGATTCCCTACAACAATCCCCGCATTCTGGAGGCCGATAAACGTAATGTAAAGTCCGATGCCGGCACCCACTGCATATTTCAGTTGAGCCGGGATGGCGTTGATGATTGTTTCGCGAATGCCTGACAAAGTCAGCAAAATAAAAATTAATCCTGAAACCAAAACGCCGGTCAAGGCAGTTTGCCAAGGCACTCCGTACGTAAGAACAACTGTATAAGAGAAGAAAGCGTTGAGCCCCATGCCCGGCGCCAGAGCGAGTGGGTATTTAGCGACGATTCCCATTAACAGGCTGCCGATAGCGGCTGCTAAAGCCGTTGCCATAAATACTGCTCCGTAATCCATTCGGAGGGCAGGATCCAAATCAGGAATTGAATCCATCGTCAATGTCAAAGGGTTGACGACCAAAATATAAGCCATCGCTAAAAATGTGGTTAAACCGCCGATGAATTCCTGACGGTAGTTTGTACCAAGTTCTTCAAATTGAAAATACTTCTTCATGCATAATTCCTCCGTATGCTTTTGTATAAGTCTACGAAAAAAAACACATACAGCGATTTGCCGTATGCGTCCGATTATCCCTGTCCGAAAACAGAGAGTCCGCCTATTTTATAAGGCGGACAAAAAATCGTAGTCGGATCATTTACGGTGAACCGGTAGAGACTCTCAGGCCATATTCCTGAATTTATACGACAAGCTTATTTAATTTCATTTATAGAATACCACGATAGGTATGGAAAAACAAGGTGAAACACGAACAATTATCTATTTTTTTAACTGAAAGTTCGTAAAATAGAAAAAACGGCTGCTAATGGCAGCCGTTTGCTTCTATTCCCACTCGATTGTTGCAGGTGGCTTGCTCGTAATATCGTATAATACGCGATTGATGTGATCTACTTCGTTGACGAGACGGACGCTGATTTTCTCGAGCACATCCCATGGGATACGCGCCCAGTCGGACGTCATGCCGTCGATTGAAGTAACTGCGCGGATACCGATTGCATAATCGTATGTGCGGGCATCGCCCATGACACCGACACTGCGGATATCCGGTAGCACTGTGAAGTATTGCCAGACGTCACGATCAAGGCCGGCTTTCTTGATTTCATCGCGCAAAATCCAATCCGATTCGCGGACGATTTCGAGTTTTTCTTCCGTGACAGCTCCCATGATGCGAATGCCGAGGCCAGGGCCTGGGAATGGCTGGCGCCAAACGATTTCATCCGGCATGCCAAGCTCGGTGCCGAGTGCACGCACTTCATCTTTGAACAAGGTGTTGAGCGGTTCGATCAATTCGAATTGCATGTCTTCAGGCAATCCGCCCACGTTGTGGTGGGATTTGATTGTTTGGGCAGTCGTTGTGCCGCTTTCGATAATATCTGTATAAAGCGTCCCTTGGGCAAGGAAGTCCATGCCTTTCAGTTTCTCCGCTTCATCGTCGAAAACATAGATGAATTCATTGCCAATGATTTTACGTTTTTGTTCAGGGTCACTGACGCCTTCAAGTTTTTTCATGAAGCGCTCGCGGGCATCGATCTTGATGACGTTCATATGGAAACCGTCGGCGAAGGTTTTCATGACGCTCTCCGCTTCCCCTTTGCGAAGCAGGCCGTGGTCTACGAACATGCACGTCAATTGATCGCCGATTGCTTTATGGATCAAGACGGCAACAACTGAAGAATCGACGCCGCCGCTTAATGCGCAAAGGACTTTCTTGTCGCCCACTTGCTCACGGATTTTCGCGATTTCCAATTCGATGTAGTTTTCCATCGACCATTCGTCTTTCATGCCGCAGACATCGAAGACGAATTGGCGCAGCATTTCATTTCCGTAAACGGAGTGGCGAACTTCCGGGTGATACTGGACTCCATACAGTTTGCGCTCTTCGTTTGCCATTGCTGCAACCGGGCAGCCAGGGCTTGTAGCGATGACATCAAATCCAGGAGGTGCCGCTGTGACGAGGTCGCCATGGCTCATCCAGACGATTTGTTCTTCTGGCACATCTTTGAAAATGGAGCTTTCTTTCGTCAAGGTCAATTCGGCTTTGCCGTATTCGCGGTTAGAAGCTTTTTCGACTTTCCCTTCCATACGCAGTGCCATCAATTGCATACCATAGCAGATGCCTAGTATCGGCAGTCCCATTTCAAAAATTTCCGGATCGATGGAGAATGCATTTTCGTCATAGACGGAATTCGGTCCGCCTGAGAAGATGATTCCCGTTGCGTTCATTTCCTTGATTTCAGTCGCGGTAATCGTGTGCGGGTGGAGTTCGCTATAGACACCGATTTCACGGATGCGGCGAGTGATCAATTGGTTGTATTGGCTGCCGAAATCCAAGACGACGATTTTTTTCTGTTCCTTTAACATAGGGCTGACTGGCAAATCCTTCACCTCTTCTATTCGATTCAGGCCACAATATAAAAAAGAACGCGAAAAATCACTCCTCGCGTTCTTGTCCTCTACGTTAAAAAGACGAATGCGCATGCAAATAAGCATGCGTCATCCGCCTTCATAGTCAAGTCATTTCCGGTGACTTGGTAGAGACATCCGAACCGTATCATCGGACATATATGAGGGCACTGTATTCTATAATTTTCTCAATTGTACAGGCTAGTGTTTTCAAAATCAACCGCTTGTCCGATTGATTAAATTTTCCCAACTTTCCTTCAGTTTCGGCCAGTCGACCGATTCGGCGTTCCCGCCGTAAACGGATTTTTCATACGCTGCTGTCAATTTCGTCATCTCTTTCGTTCCAAAGAATGAATCGACGTATTCGGCGTATGAACGCAATGTTTGGCCCGGCGCTCTTTTTATTCCATAAAGTTCCAACTGTTTCAAGAGCCGCAGATAGGCTTTTTCAAAGGTTTCCGCGCCCCCCTCTTTCCGACGGTAATACGGAATCAGCACTTTGGGCATCCATTTCTTGCGGACCTTGAATAGTATGAATGCGAGCAGCAGCAAACCAATTGTTGCTGCGATGAGCTTGCCAGCCTGTTCGGAGACAAAAGCAAGGAAACGCTCACCCACTGTTGGGCTGGCATTTGTTCCTGCGTCGCCGTCCGGTTGTTCTGGCTGCGCTTCGGGTTCAGGTTCAGGGCGGTCCGGCATCTCCTCTTCTTCCGGTTCGGACGTATCGATTTCCAAATCGAAATCAATCGATGAAGCACCAGTAAAGCCGATGGTTGGTTCGAACATCATCCAGCCCACGCCTGGCATATAAGCTTCTACCCAAGAATGCGCGTTATTATTGGTGACTTCGTATACATCGTAGCCATCCACTGTATCAATGACTTCGCCTTCATTGAAGCCTTTTACCCAACGGGCAGGAATATCAAGTGATCGCAATAAAACGACCATCGAAGTCGAGAAATTATCGCAATACCCACGCTGCGTTTCAAAAAGGAATTGATCAACATAGTCTTGGTCTTCCTCGGGAACAGCGATGCCGCTTTGGCTGTATTCAAACCCGTTGTTGCCAAAATAGCGTTCGACTGCCTGCGCCTGGCCGTAAACGGTATCTGATCCAGCGGCGATTTCTTGCGCCAGCTCCCCGACCCGCTCAGGCAATTCATCAGGCAACTGCAGATAACGGTCGTATTCTGCGGGCAGTTCAGACAGTTCTTCTGTATCCGTTTCACGCAATGCTGTCAGGCTATAAGAAGGTTCGCTATAGAACACTTCATAGACATCCGGTTCAAAAGCGGTATTCTCTTGTAATGTGTCGAAACGCTGTTGAATTGGATCGTAACGATACTCCAGTGTTTCTTCCATTAAGAAAGAAGCCGTACCGTAAGGATAGAGAACGAACGGGAATGGCAGCTGCATATCGACGAGTGCCGAAGAACGCTCTTCCCCTGCTGGTGGAAAGTCTATCGCGACTTCATCGCCGTTTTGGTAAAGCTGTTCTTGTGCATCTTCTTCCGAAAGCTCCCATCCTTTTGTCGTATAGACGTCTTTCACTTCAACTTTCCAGTACTGGCCTTCCTCGACTTCCGCCCTGAAGACGGTCGTATCATCAGACTCGAAAGAGCCGCCAAGCTGTGAATCATCAACGCCGTAGCCTATGCGCCCGACGCCTCCTTCACCGACACCGCCTTTTCCGGAATAGGAGGTAATATATGGAACAGGATCCGGCCAAATTGGCTCTGCTTTTGGCAAATAGAACGCAAGAGCAGTCGAAGCAACCAACAGCAATAATAACGGAATCGAAAAGACCAGCAATTTATCCGTTTTCGCAGCGGCGCCGTGGCGTTCCATCCATCTGGCCAAATGCAATAAACCGGCCAGCAATAAACCGATGACCATGATACGGACAATCGCTGCATCGCCCGAATAAGGGCTGAAGGTGTCCAGCACGGCAACGAAAATGACCGTCAATAGATAGAATAAGAAGATGCTCAGCCGGAAGCTGACCCAGTAATGGATCAGATAGATGGCCATCCACAATAGCGCAAAAAACAGGACAGTACGAAATACATCAGTGGTCGCTTGCCAATCTTGGCCGAAGAGCGCCGATAAGCTGATGCTCGCCTGCTCTACGACAAACCGTATGCTTTCTGCCGTAAAGAAGAGATTTCCTGTGTAAACATAGACGATGAACCACAGAATATAGAACAACTTCAAGGGACCGGTGATCCACCACGGAACGTCGAAGAACGCCATAACGAGACCCAATGCCACAAATACCAAAAACAGCTCGTGATGTCCGGTCTCGGTTAATTCGATGACAGGGCGCAGCCATTCAGACAATAGGAAAAACACCAAGATATACAGTAAGCCCATAAATACTTTATTTTTTCTGATGGATGTCATGAACGGTTCGCCTCCATAAACGCCGAAGCGAAATTCTCTGGGCCGATAACTTTCACGTGGAACCCTTTAGATTTTGCATATTGATGGTTTTTTTCATCTTCTGGCGTGATTGATTGCCCTGCTTCTGTCACGACCAGGCACAAACACTGGCTCAAGCTTGTTACGTTTCGGCGGATTTCGTCGACCATTTCGCGTGACAATGAACCCGTCACATAGACTAGGCTCGACACGCGGACTTGCTTCAAATCCTGTCCGACAACCGCTTCGATCGGCCGGTCCAAATCATCCTGGACTTTCGCCAAATGATAGAGTGCGCGCTGCAATTGTTCATCGCTTTGGATCAGCGGGAAAAAGGCGCGCGGCGTACCGGCGGATAAATAGGCGACACTGGCATGAGATGCCACTACAGACGTAAGGATTGAGGCAATCAATTCGACTTGCAATTCGAAAACTGGAGACGGGGAACGGTCATCAAGCAAGAATAAATCCTGCGATTGACGGTCTTCAAATTCTTTCGTACGCAGCGTCTGCGTTCGCGCAAATGATTTCCAATGTATCCACGAGACCCGATCTCCGGGCTGATAATCACGGATTCCACTCGCCATTGTCGTATCTTTCACTAAGGTAAATGGCGCTGCGATGGATCCCTGGTCAAAACTGGAACCAATCGGGCGGTACATCATTTCAACAGTATTCGGATAAACGAGAACGGACTGGCGGGCTGGCAACAGCTGGCGTTTTTTCACCCATCCGAAAAAATCAGCCGTTTCTACCGTGACACCTTCTAAAACATGCTCGCCTCTTGGCATCTCCCCGATTTCATAAGTCCATGAAAATTCCCGGCGAAATCCTGGGAGCAGCAGCTGACGGCCTGCATCGGCCATACGGACTTTAAGCCGTGCAGATTGTGCCTGTTCTTCGAGGACGGTGTACAACAAAGGAAACGGGAACGCCCGCCGAACGGTGACAGTGGCCGAAAAGCGGTGGCCGCTCCGCACTCGCGGGGTGTGGAGTATCCGTTCTGCGCGCAAATTCCGCAACGGATAGAACGACAACAAGACAGAGTAGAGGATGAAAGGCACAGATACGTAAAAGATGAACCAACTGACGAAGCCGCCTTGAAACATGGCGAACGAAAAAGTCAAAAAAAGCAGGATGAGCACAAAGATCATCCTGCCCGAAGAACCTAAAATTTGTTTGACCCGCTTCATTGATTCACAAGCCTTTGTACAGGAACACGCGTCTTGGCAATGATGCGCTCTGTCAGTTCTTCGGCTGTAATGCCGTCATAGCGGGCTTCCGAACGGAGCATAATGCGGTGGCCGAAGACGAATTTCGCTAAATATTGGATATCATCTGGAGTGACATAATCACGCCCTTTGAGCATGGCATAAGCTTGAGCTGCTTTCATCAAGGCAATCGAGCCGCGCGGGCTGACGCCAAGATAAACATAAGGGTCGCGGCGGGTTTGGGTCGCGAGTTCTACGATATAGGTACGAATCGTCTCGTCCACACGAATTGTCCGGACTTCCTCCTGCAATTTGAGCAATTCTTCCAACGTCAGCACCGATTCAAGTTCTTCAATTGGTGGAATGGATTGGGAACGGGTCAATACTTCGATTTCTTCTTGCCGCGTCGGATAACCCATTTTCACTCTCAGCAAAAAGCGATCCAATTGCGCTTCCGGCAATGGATAGGTTCCTTCGTGTTCAATCGGGTTTTGTGTCGCCATAACGAAAAACGGTTTGGGGATTTGCATCGTCACGCCATCCGTTGTGACTGACGCCTCTTCCATCGCTTCCAATAATGCGGACTGGGTTTTCGGTGATGTTCGGTTGATTTCATCCGCCAAGACGATATTGCCCATGATTGGGCCTGGCCGGAAATGAAATTGCATGTCTTTCGGGTTGTAGATGGAGACGCCCACTACGTCTGAAGGCAGCAAATCCGGAGTGAACTGGATGCGCTTGAAATCCGCCCCAACTGATTTTGCCAGCGCCCGGACAAGCATTGTCTTGCCGACACCTGGGACATCTTCAAGCAAAACATGGCCGTGCGATAACAAAGCGACCAAACTCAACTCGGCGATTTCACGTTTCCCGATAATCACTTTTTCGATATTATCTATGACTTTTCCTAATCGTTCTGTCGCTTTCATATCGGTTCCTCCCATATAAGTGAAAAAGGTTTTGAATTATCACAATCTTATTGCCATCATATCGGATTCCAGGCGATAACTCAACTGAGCCATCATAGCAGGCCGGTTTAACGGGTTTCTTTGAACTACCGCTTAACATAAAAAAACGGGAAAAGCATGTGCTTTTCCCGCCCACTGATCTTATTTAATTATTTTTCCAAAAGTCATCGAAGATCGTCACCGGCAGATTGCGTTTATGCTGAGTTTTCAAGTAATAGCCTTCCAGTTTTTCACGCGCCTCGTCGGCAATTTCCTTGCCTTCCAGATAATCATCGATTTGCTCATAGGTGATGCCAAGCGCGACTTCATCCGGTATGGCTGGTTTGTCTTCTTCTAGGTCGGCTGTCGGGATTTTTGTATACAAATGCTCCGGTGAGCCAAGTGCCTTCAGCATTTCACGCCCTTGACGCTTATTCAACCGGAACAATGGCACTACATCCGCTGCGCCATCGCCGTATTTTGTATAGAAACCGGTAATCGCTTCAGCTGCGTGGTCAGTCCCGAGCACGACCGCATTGTGCATGGCCGCCACCGAATATTGGGCTTTCATGCGTTCACGCGCTTTTTCGTTGCCTTTTGCAAAATCGGTCAGCTTGATGCCCTCCGCCTCTAGCGCGCGGTCGCTGCCATCGACAGCTTCTTTGATGTTAATGGTATAGACTTTCGTCGGCTGGATAAATTGGATGGCATCCTGAGCATCGTGCTCATCGGCTTGGACGCCGTATGGCAGGCGCACACCGTAAAAACTATAAATTTGGTCGCCTGTTTCCTCGTTCAGTTCATCAACGGCCATTTGTGCCAGTTTGCCGGCAAGCGTCGAATCCTGCCCGCCGGAAATACCGAGCACAAAACCTTTTAGGAATGAATGGTTCTTTAAGTATTCTTTGAGGAATTCGACCGTGCGCTTGATCTCTTCCTGTGGATTAATGGAAGGTGCTACCTTCAATTCATTGATAATTTGCTGTTGTAATGTCGTCATATGGATCCCCCTTATTTGTTGGTGAATTCCTGAACCGATTCCCGTACTTCCTGGATATTCTGCATTTTATTGTTCCAACATTTTTCACTTAAATCGACCGGGTATTCTTCCGGGTTAAGTGACCGTTTGTACTCTTCCCAAAGCAAATCGAGCGTTCCTACCGCATACTTCTGTATTTCCTCGAGCGGCGGGTTTTCGTAGACGACTTGGCCTGCTTTGATAACTTGTTGATGAATATTAACGGCATCGAAGTTGGTGACGAACTTCGATACGAATGTATGGACTGGGTGGAACATTTTCAAACGTTCTTCGGAAGCCGGGTTTTCGTCGTGCATCGTGATGTAATCACCTTCTGATTTTCCATTTTCCCTATCTATAATCCGGTAAACGTTTTTCAACCCGGGCGTCGTCACTTTTTCCGCATTGCCGGAAATTTTGATGGTGTCTTCCATTTCGCCCGCACTGTTTTCAATCGAGACGAGTTTATATACCGCCCCTAACGCCGGCTGGTCATAGGCAGTGATAAGCTTCGTCCCGATTCCCCATGCATCGACGCGTGCTCCCTGTGCTTTCAAGTTGAGGATGGTGTATTCATCCAAATCGTTGGAAACGACTACTTCAGTGTCAGGGAACCCTGCTTCATCAAGCATTTTACGTGCTGCTTTCGATAAAAAGGCAATATCGCCGCTGTCTAGGCGGATGCCGCGGAAATTGATTTTGTCGCCGAGCTCCTTCGCCACTTGGATGGCGATGGGCAAGCCAGACTTCAAGGTATCGTAAGTGTCGACCAAAAAGACACATTCACGATGGCGCTTTGCATATGCATGGAACGCCTCATATTCATCCTTATAGGCTTGGATCATGGAATGGGCATGGGTGCCGGCTGCTGGAATGCCGAATAATTTGGCGGCACGTGTATTGCTCGTCGCTTCCAAGCCGCCGATAAATGCGGCACGGGTGCCCCAAATCGCTGCATCCATTTCCTGTGCGCGCCGAGTGCCAAATTCCATGACGCGTTCTGTGCCAACAACTTGCTTGATGCGGCTCGCTTTGGTGGCAATCAAAGTTTGGTAATTGACGATATTAAGCAATGCCGTCTCGACCAATTGCGCTTCCAAAAGAGGCGCTTCGATGCGAATCAGCGGTTCATTCTGAAAAACAAGCTCGCCTTCGACGACTGAATAGACATCTCCTGTAAAGCGAACTTCTTTTAAATAATCAAGGAAATCATCTTGATAACCGAGTTCATCTCGTAAATATGTAATATCACTTTCCGAAAAATGGAAGTTTCTTAAATAATCGAGTACTCGCTCAAGCCCCGCAAATGTGGCATAACCATTGCCGAATGGCAATTTCCGGAAAAACAATTCAAAAACCGCTTTCCGTTCGTGCATTCCATCCGCCCAATAGGTTTCCGCCATATTGATTTGGTATAAATCGGTATGTAATGCCAAGCTATCATCTGCATAACGCGTTTCCACAAAAATCCCCTTCTTCCACGGTAATGACTATCATTATACATCAAATTTCTTATTTTATAAGATAATGAATTCACGGATAGGCCCTATCATTGACATATACCCAAAAATATGAGATAGTATTCAGAGTTAACTACGAGGTAACATATAAATTTTGATGACTGGCATTCTACGCAATGTTTTTGAAGATACTTATTCACACTGGCGCGATTACAGGATCGCAAGGACGTAAAAGAAGGTAGGGTTTACGTTGCTTAAGTTTAAAGCACCCAGTGGAACTATTACCGCGGCAATGAAAGCAAACACTTTCAATGGAAATGATTCCCCGTTCGTTACGGGTTAATATTTAAGTCAAAACACATGATTGTTACCTAATAAACAAAGGGCTGTCCTCACTTGAGGACAGCCCTTTTCCAATTCGTGGATGATTTAAAAACAGCGCCGATCCCTTTCTATTCTGGGGTCGACGCTGCTTTTTTTACTATCGGTTCAAATAATCCGTGACGGCTCCCTTGGAAGAACAGGAAACATTATGCGCGTATTTGCCGAGAACGCCTTTGCGGTGAAGCGGTGGTGCGACCCATTCGCTTCTGCGCTTTTCAAGTTCTTCTTCGGAAACGTCCATGGAGATTTCCTGCAGATCCGAATCGATCGTCACCATATCACCTTCTTTGAGCAAGGCAATCGGGCCGCCTGACTGCGCTTCCGGTGAGATATGTCCGACGACCAGGCCGTGCGTGCCGCCCGAGAACCTTCCATCGGTCAGGAGCGCAACGGATTCGCCCATTCCTTTTCCGACGAGGATTGCAGAAATCGACAGCATCTCCGGCATGCCCGGACCGCCTTTTGGCCCGACATAGCGGATGACCAAGACATCGCCATCGTTGATTTCGTTCGCCATGACCGCTGCAGTCGCTTCTTTTTCATTATCGAAGACGCGGGCTGGTCCTGTGTGGCGGTTGACTTTGACGCCGGATACTTTCGCGACCGCGCCTGTCGGGGATAGATTACCTTTCAAGACGATCAACGGGCCGTCTTTTCGTTTCGGATTGTCGAACGGCATGATGACGTCTTGCCCTTCTGTCAGGCTCGGTGCTTCCTGCAAGTTTTGTGCGACGGTTTTTCCGGTGACCGTCATGCAATCGCCATGCAAATAGCCCGCTTCGAGCAACATCTTCATGACAGCTTGAACGCCCCCTACGCGGTGAAGATCCTGCATGACGTATTTGCCGCTCGGTTTCAGGTCCGCAATATGTGGAACCGTTTTTTGCAGTCGATTGAAATCGTCGATCGTCAAATCCACTTCCGCAGCGTGTGCAATCGCAAGCAAGTGAAGGATGGCATTGGTCGAGCCTCCGAGGGCCATGACGACCGTGATGGCGTTTTCGAACGCTTCTTTGGTCATGATGTCTTTCGGATAGATGCCAAGCTCCAGCAGATTATGCACCGCAGCACCTGCTGCTTCACAATCCGCTTCTTTGTACTCAGACACTGCCGGATTCGAAGAACTTCCAGGCAAACTCATGCCCATCGCTTCAGCTGCTGACGCCATCGTATTCGCCGTATACATGCCGCCGCATGAACCTGCGCCAGGGCATGCACTACATTCGATTTTACGCAGCGCCGCATCGTCGATGGTGCCGTTATTATGCTGGCCAACACCTTCAAAGACGGAAACGATGTCGATATCCTGGCTATTATAGCGCCCAGCTGCAATGGTGCCGCCGTATACGAATACTGCAGGCACTTCGGAATTGGCGATGGCAATCAAACAACCAGGGATGTTCTTATCACAGCCACCGATCGCGACAAGCCCGTCCAAGCTTTCTGCACCGACGACCGTTTCAATGGAATCCGCTATGACGTCGCGGCTGGATAGTGAATACTTCATGCCTTCCGTGCCCATCGAAATTCCGTCAGAAACGGTGATGGTGTTGAAAATGAACGGGACAGCCCCGGCTCCTTGAGCTCCTTTTTTCGCGGCTCTCGCCAATTCATCGATATGTATATTACACGGTGTGACTTCACTCCATGTGCTTGCGATGCCGACCATCGGCTGCTCAAAGCCTTCATCTGTCACTCCAACCGCCCGCAGCATTGCCCGGTTCGGGGCTTTCATCGGCCCTTCGCTGAATACTTTGCTCTTGATGCGCAAATCCTTCTTCATAAGTATCCTATCCTTTCTGTTCTATGTATCTGCTACTTGGATTCACAGGGCACTCAATGAATTTGACCGGCCCGGAAGATTGACTAGCCAACAGCCAGGAAATAATTTTCCGGCTGATTTGAGTTTCTCTTTATTATAGAGGACATTTTTCAGAATTCAATGAATAAAACGATAATTAATAATGATATTTTACAATTCGTCACAGATATTCTATATGTATCCGCTCTCACATGGTATAAAAGCATTTAACCTATTCTCCGTCATATTGAAGGTCTAATTTTACCTAGTACGCTATAACAATTAAAAAGCACATAGCTCATTTGCTATGCGCTCCTTCCTTAAACTACCCCAATTTAAAGCAGACCACTTTCGTATCGGTCATTTCCTGGATAGCGAATTTAACGCCTTCTCTGCCAAGCCCCGATTGCTTAACACCGCCAAACGGCATGGCATCAATACGGAAATCGCTGCTGTCGTTAATCATGACACCGCCAACTTCGAGTTCTTCGATCGCACGGTGGGCATGATCGAGATTTTTCGTAAAGATCCCGGCTTGCAGCCCATAATCGACCGCATTTGCCCGTTCGATCGCTTCATACAAACCAGCCACTCGATAGAGCAATACGACTGGCCCAAAGATTTCTTCTGCTGCGAGCGCACAATCTGCAGGCACATCGGTGAGTACAGTCGGCGAATAAAATGCGCCGTTACGCTCGCCGCCCGTCTCGAGCGTAGCACCTTTATCCAGCGCTTCCGCAACCAGCCGTTCGACGCGCTTCGCTTCTTTTTCTGTAATCAACGGACCCATATCCGTCAGTTCAGATTGTTTATCGCCGACGAGATAGCGTTCAGTTTGCTCGACGAATTGTTCTTTAAACAGATCGAATACAGGATCTTCGATATAGACCCGCTGTACGCCGAGGCAGTTTTGCCCAGCTGCCCAAAATGCTCCTGATACAGATGATGCTATTGCATCTTCTAAATCAGCGTCTTGCAGGACGATGACCGGCGAATTCGATCCGAGTTCCATGCCCACTTTTTTCAAGCCCGCTTTTTTAGTGATAGCAAGCCCAGTCTCGATACCCCCAGTAAAACTGATCATCCGGACGGCCGGATGTTCGACTAAGACATCGCCGATTTCCCCGCCTCTTCCGGTAATGACGGAAAGGATTTTTTCCGGCAATCCGGCGTGTGAAAAAGCTTGCGCCAATAACAGCGCGCTGAGCGGCGTGACAGTTGCCGGTTTGACGATAATGGCATTGCCCGATGCAATGGCCGGGCCGACTTTATGCGCTACCAGGTTCAGTGGATCGTTGAACGGCGTAATCGCCCCGATGATGCCGAGCGGAAAGCGCCGATAATAGCCGACTTTGCCGATTCCGCCGGGCGATTGGTCGAACGGAATCGTTTCGCCGGTGATGCGCCTCGCTTCTTCTGCACTCAAGCGTAAAGTTTCAACTGCCCGGCCCACTTCTTTTCGCGCTTCGCGAATGGTCTTGCTGCTCTCTTTAGAGATGGTACGCGCATAATGTTCTGCATTCGTTTCGATATAATCCGCTGCTTTTCCGATAATTTGCATGCGTTCAACGACCGGCATCCGCGCAGCAACTTCACAACCTGATTTGGCAGCCTCGATGCACGCTTCCATATCCCCCTTCGTTGCGGCAGGCACCCGGTCGACAAGCGTGCCATCTTGAGGATCGATGACATCGATCCATTGTTTTCCGTCTACCCATTCACCTGCCAAAAACATTTTCCGGCCTTCAACATGTGTTGCCATCTATTCCTCCTCCTTTCATGACCGCACCGCTTCTCTCGCCTTCGCGATCGCCAATAAGTCGATGAGCAAGGAAAAGCCGGTTTCCGTTTTGCCGGCTCCTGCGCCGCTCAAGGTGACAGGACCAAGCAGATCGGTCTCATAAGTGACGGCATTGAATGCTCCTGAAACACCAGCAAGGGGGTCATCCAGCGGCACTTTTTCAGCCGCGACTTTCGCTTTGACGATGCCGTCTTCCTTCTTGGCTGAAGCAATCAGCTTCCAGCGCTTGCCTTCAGTACGTGCTTGTTCGATGAGTTCGGGCGTCATTTGCGAGATGCCGGTGCATTCCACGTCTTCGACGGATAAAGGCATACCCATGACATGCTGCGTGAGGATGGCAATCTTATAGCGCGCGTCGAACCCCTCGACATCGCTCGTCGGGTCCGCTTCCGCATAGCCGAGCTGTTGTGCTTCCTTGAGCGCTGCTTCATAAGTTTCTCCTTCATCCATGCGCATGAGCATGAAATTGGTCGTGCCGTTCAAGATACCGCGGATTTCGGTGATGTCATTTCCGGCAAGCGTCAGTTTCGGCATCCGCAAGGCAGGCGTCCCACTCATGACCGTACCTTCAAAACCCCAGGAGACGTTATGCTTATTTGCCAAAGCCGATAATTCCTGGTAAGCGAGCGCAACTGGGCCTTTGTTGGTCATGACGACATTTTTTCCACTTTGGAAAGCTGCGCGGCAGTGGTCGATGGCTGGCTGTCCGGTTTTCACATCCGTATACGACACTTCCACCACTGTGTCGGCGTTCGATTGCCGAATCGTCTCCAGGCTATTCCAGCCCGTGACGAGCCCTTCTGTTTTCGGGTAGCTTTCCAAACTTCCGGTCTTTTGTACAGCGTCCAAGACCGCTTCGAGATCGAGCCCCTCCGGATGGTATAACGAACCTTTCTTGAAATCGGATATCGCGACGACTTTGGCTTCGAACCCTTCCTGCTCCCGCAGGCTTTGCCGTTTATTTTGCAGGATTTCAGCGAGCCCTTGACCGACTACCCCGAATCCGATAAATGCCAGTTTATGTGTCATGCTGCTCCTCCTGTTCTCCGTGCCCAGCTGTTTGCATTAAAAAGCCAATTGCCGCATTCGCCAAAATGGCGGCTCCGAGCGGCAGGCTGCGCTCATCGATGTCGAAATGCGGCGTATGCAAATCTCGCTCGATTCCGTCGCCCAGCGCACAGCCGAGGAAAAACATCGCCCCCGGCAGCTGCTGCGTGACGTAAGCGAAATCTTCGCCTCCCATGCCGAACGGCTGGTGAGTGAAATTAATTGAGGGATCGGTTTTTTCAATGGCTTTTTTGATCTGTTCATTTACATGCTTGTCGTTGGCCAGCGCCGGCTCTCCGCGCTGGTACTGAAACGAATAATCGCCGCCCAGTTGTTTTGAGAGCGCGAATGCTTCGTGAATTTCTGTTTCGAGCCGATCGCGCGTGCTGGCCGAATAGCTCCTGACCGTGCCTTCCACTTGGACTTCGTTCGGGATGATATTACTGGCGGCACCTGCATGGATCTGCCCGATACTGACGACCGCGGGTTCAAGCGCGGATATTTTTCGCGGGACGATGCCGTGCAGCGCCTGTAAAATGATGCCGAGCATCCAGGTCGGGTCGCTGCTGAGTTCCGGATACGCCCCGTGCCCGCCCGTCCCATGGATTACGCCATGGAAGACATCGACGTTCGCCATGCTGATGCCGTCGTGCATTTGAACTTCCCCAACCGATAGCCATGGACACATGTGAAGCGCAATCGCCAGCTGCGCGCCGTCATAAGCACCCGCTTCCAACAGATACGGTGATCCTGACTTGGACTCTTCGTCGATCATTTCTTCTGCCGGCTGGAAAATGAACTTGAGCGTTCCGCCCAATGGCTTGTCCCGGAAATAGTCCGCAAGAAGCGAAGCGGCGCCGAGCAAGATGGCGGCATGCGCATCGTGTCCGCAGGCGTGCATGATCCCTGGGGTTTTCGACCGGTAAGCGCATGTATTCGCTTCGTCGATCGGCAAGGCATCGATATCCGCACGCAGCGCAATCATCGGTTCCTGCCCGGTTCCGAGCGTTGCGATCACGCTCGTCTGCACGCCGATTCCACGGTTGACTGTGATGCCATCGATCGTCGCCAAAACCGATGCGATAAAATCCGCTGTCTCGAATTCCTGGAAGCTCAGCTCCGGAAATTGATGCAGCGTCTGCCGCCATTCGCTGAACTTTCCGCTCATCTTTTCCGCTGCATTCAGAAGTTCATCTTTGTCCTGCATGTTGTTCACCCGGCTTTCTGATTAGACGTTCATCACCGTTTCGACGTGCTGGAATGCCTGCTCAAAATCGTTGATGATGTCTTCGATTTCCTCGATGCCGCACGAGACGCGGATCAAGCCTTCCGGGATGCCCATCGCGGCGCGTTCTTCCGGCGTGCACTCTACATGACTCGTCGTACGTGCCGGGCCGACTGTCGTTTCGACCGCCCCTAAGTTTGCGGCACGGTTCGCGTATTCGAGTTTCGGCAGCAAATCACGCACCGTGTCGACACCTCCTTTTACCGAAAAGCTCAGCATGCCGCCGAAGCCTTTCATCTGGCGTTTTGCGATATCGTGGTTCGGATGCGTCTCGAGCCCTGGGTAAAAGACGTCTTCGACGATGTCTTTTGTCTGCAGGAACTTAGCAAGCGCCATGGCATTCTTGCTTTGTTCACGGATGCGCAAATGCAGAGTCTTCATGCCGCGCAGTAGCAGGTAAGCAGCCATAGGGTCCATCGTCGCGCCATTGATTTCGCGGTAATGATAAACCTGTTCGACCAGTTCATGTGATCCGACCAATACGCCGCCGAGTGCATCCGCGTGGCCCCCGAGGAATTTGGTCGCGCTGTGCAACACGAGGTCGACACCATCTTCTAACGGGTTTTGATTGATCGGCGTGCCGAATGTATTGTCGATGATGACCAGTGCACCCACTGCATGTCCTGCTTTCGCCATGCGCGCAATGTCCGTGATTTTGACAGTCGGATTGGTTGGCGTCTCCAAATAAAGGATCTTGCAGCCTTTTTTGAGTTCCGCTTCGATCGCCTCGTGGTCTCCGGTATCGACGAGCGCGACGTCAATCTGTTGGCGTGGAAGGAATTCCGTAAAGATCTTGTTCGTCCCGCCGTACGTATCTTTGATCGACACGATGCGGTCGCCCGGCACGAGGAAGGTCGCAAGCGTATTGCTGATGGCCGCCATGCCGGTCGAGAAGCTCGTCGCTGACTCAGCGCCTTCGAGCAATTTCACTTTGTCTTCGAAAGCCTGGACGGTCGGGTTTGTATTACGACCATAAATATGCCCTTTCTTTTTGCCGATCGCAACGTCGTACCAATCGTCCATATCGTCATACGTATAAGCGACGCTCAAGACGACTGGCACTTGCGAAGCCCCGTGTGCCAGATAATCTTTTTCTCCGCCCCAGACCGCTTGTGTGGATTGATGGATTTTGTTGTTTGTCATGAACTCACTCCTCAAATTTTTTAATGCTTTCAGTTTTTCATCGCCGAGGGTTAAGCGCCGCCTTGATAGCCGATTAAATGGCCTTTCGTGAACAAGCCCCTCGGCATATTCGCCAGCGTTTCACAGCCAGATTCCGTCACGCGGAAGGTTTCGCTCACTTCAAAACCGGAATCATCGAACCACATCGCCGGAATCATATGGAAGGCCATGTTCGGCTCGAGTATCGTGCGGTCACCCATGCGGATGCTTGCGGTATGCTCGCCCCAGTCCGGCGGGTAATTCAATCCTACGGGATAGCCGATGCGCGCTTCTTTTTCGAAGCCATAGCGGGCAATCGTTTTTGTCCACGTTGCACATACTTCTTCTAAATAAATGCCTGGCTTGATCATCGCGAGGCATTCGTTGATGCCTTCTGTGGTTACTTCCGCAAGATGCTGCAGTTCTGCATCCGGCGTCCCGATAAATACGGTGCGTGCCAGCGGTGAATGATAGCGCTTATAGCAACCCGCGATTTCCACCGTCACCGATTCCCCTTGTTTATAGCATTTATCGGTCCATGTCAGATGAGGCGCGGCGGTACGTTCCCCTGTCGGCAACAGCGGCATGATTGCCGGATAATCGCCGCCGTGTTCTTTCGTGCCTTTCACCTGAATTTCAAGTATGCGTGCCGCCACATCGCATTCCCGCACGCCTTCTGCAATCATCTCGATTCCTGCTGCCATCGCTTTTTCCGAAAAACGAGCTGCGCGTTTCATATAGGCAATTTCGGTATCCGACTTCACCAGACGGACCCAATTGACCAGCAGCGTCGCGTCTTGGAAACGGGCATTCGGCAATCCTTTTTGCAAGCGTTCGTAACATTTTGCCGTAAAATAATAATTCTCCATTTCGACGCCGATTGAACGCCGGTCCTGCCCGATCTGCGTCAAGATTTCCGCGACGAAATCCATCGGGTGGTGCGTTTGTGATTGCACGTAAATCTCAGGGTATGGAATGATATTGTCGTGATACAGCCACGTCGTAATCTTGGCGCCGTTCGCATCCATGATCCGCCCGACCCACAAGGGCTGGTCTTCATCTTCAATGACAATGAGCATTTGATGGACATAAAACGACCAAGCATCATAGCCCGATAAATAGTTCATATTGGCCGGGTCGGTGATAAGCAGTACTTCAATGCCTTTTTCCGCCATCTGTTGCTTTGTTTTTCTGATACGCCCCTGATACTCTGCTGTTCCAAACGACATGGGGAATCCCCTCCTTGTGTTCACGAATTAAAAGTCGGAATAGTCTATAAATTAACCTTGTGTTCACTATACCTGCCTGCCTTCTTTTCCTGCATCCGTCATAGTGTATGAAAATGTCCGCTGTCCTTTAGTCAATTTTTCCACATAAAAAAAAGCCTTCTTGAGCAGAAGGCTTTCATTCAAGCATCATTCGTTTCAGTGGCACGGATGCGATAGGTGCGGACGCATAATTCCAATAGAAACAAATCGTCCGGGTCGACAAGCGATAAGCCGGTCAATGACTCGATTTTGCGCAAGCGGTACAGCAGCGATTGGCGATGCAAGTTCAAGGCACGTGCTGTCTGGCTGACATTTCCTTGATAATGGTTATAGGCCGAAAAAGTGCCGATCAGATCCATTTGCCGCTGCTGGTCATAATCGACAAGCGGCTGGATCGTCGACTGGATGATGTCTTTCATCCCCTCGGTTTTGGCCAATTGCAGCAGCAACCGGTCTGCCCGAGTGTCGCGGTAATCCATCCGGTGCCCCGGCCCTTTTTTCGTGCGCCCGATTTCAAGCGCCACTTTCGCATGCTGAAAACTGCTGCTGAACCCTTCGAATCCCTCCGCATAATCACCTATGCCCCAAGATAAAACGACTTCCGGCAATAAATTCCCCAGCCGCCGCTCGATCAAATCCAGGAAATTAATCTGGTTTTCCTGTCCGCTTTCAGGCGGCTTTTCGAGGAAGATGATCAAATATCCATCTACATAACCGGTCATCACCGTACGTCTCATGGCATGGGCCGCATAATGGATTTCTTCTTCAATATAAGCAATCATGCTTTTCGACCACTCAGTATACGAACTGTGATCCGGCTTTCGCCGTCCAAATAATTCACGTAAATTTTCCGGGCTGCCAGCCAGTCCGATATACGGGAGCTCCAGGTCATAGCCAAGCGCGCGGGCACGGGAAGCCGCCTGCTCTTTGGTTATGAATTCCCCGTTAGCCAGTTCGCGGACGAAATCCATGCGCAGCGCCGCTTTTGTCTCTTCGACTGCATTTTGCCTTGAGCGCCATAAGGAAATCGTCGTTGCGGCATGCTCAAGGACGTGAACCGAAAAGACATCAAGACGCCCATCGCCTGCATTTTCCGGCAGTTCGACGAATAGATAAGCTTGAGCTTCCTCTGATACTTGGAGCACCGGGACTTGTACGAACTTTCGGCCGCCCAATTCACCGCTGCGGAATTTCTGGATCATCGGGTCGCGATTTCCTTTCGGGGCTGCTTGGCGAATAGGGAAAACCCCTTCACTGACTTGCTGTTCCCATTCTTCTAGTTTGGCACGCGAAAAACCTGCGGCTGCTTGCACAGCCCCGTGGACGTCCGTAATAAGCAGTGCACTGTCGAGCTCACGGCGGATATAGGCAGCGATTTTCTCCAATTCTGCATCCGCCAAAATTAGTTTCAATAAATCCTGCTGCACTTGTTCTGAACGCTGCCGCTCCTGCTGATGAAGATCATTCAAATCAATCATCACTTCTTCGATGACCGTCGAAAAGCGCAGCTCCCACGGCAGTTCAACTAGTAGGAACGCATGTTCTTCAGCCAGTTGGACTATCTCTTTTGGAATTTCATAGACGTGCCGCCCCATCGCGATCATGAGTGCAGCTGCCCCGGATTCGATAATGTCCTTGACGAATCCGCGGAAGGTCTCCAAATCATTTTTGCAACCCATCGCAGTTGTCAAGACGAGTTCATTGCGGCGCACAAAATTCTCCACCGGCATTTCCATGACAGACACCCAGTGTACCGGCCGCTCATTTGCATATTCTTTTGCGGTACGGACGACCGCTCCTTCCAGCAATTCATAATCCAAAACATCTTGCACGGTCAACTGCATGTCATCCCCTCCGCGCCTAGTTGGTTTCTGCCAGTATAGCAAAAACAAGCACTTCAAAAAAGGAAATGTCAGAATACTCTAACGCATCAGTGAATGAAAGGGTTTTTCCATTCCATCAATAACGCATAATCATGCGATTCTTCGTCATCTAAATATCCAGACATTAAGTTTACAGGCATGCGGCCACAGCTGAGCAAGAAGCTGATAACTGGATCCCTTAGTTCACCGGCCAGCACTCTTTCGATGTATTGTTCAGCAGACAGTTCGTTCGCATATCGATAATACCCCGGCATCCGCCCGCCGCCAATGAGCCGCTCGAGCCTGTCCGCAACGACGCGCTCATACATCGCTTCCATCAAGAGCTTGCCCAGCTTCAGTTTGCGAAATTTCGGCTTGATGCCGATGTCGACGACATACAGTGATTCACCTTCCGGGTCATGCGTTCCGATCGACCCCGAATCGGTCATTTGTTCCCATTTATGTGTAGGATGCGCAGGATCGAATTTCGTGAGCATCCCCGTCATGGAACCTGCGATTTCGCCATCGATTTCGACGCAAATTGCGCCTTCAGGATAAAGCGCGATATGGTTTTGGAGCTGTTGCTCGTTCCAAAGCAAGTCGGGCGGGAACGGCGGCGGAAAACTTTCGCGCTGCACTTCGATCAAGCCTATAAAATCTTCTTCAGTATAGGTTCGGATGGTTGCCATGACCGGGCGCCCATCCTTGAAAACGTATTGCTGTTTTTTATACATTGTGTCGCCGCCTTTCTTTTTGTTTAGTTTACCCGAAGACGGTGCGTATACACAGCAGTCGGCATGAGATGAATGAGGCTCATGGCTTTGCCAACTTAAAATTTGCCCAAAAGAAAAGCTTGCCGAATTGGCAAGCTTTTTGGTCCTTCTATTATACTGGCGGCAATACTTGTGGCCCGTTGATTGTCACATTTCCGTTAGCATTTTCTACTTGTGTTGAGAATTGAGGCAGTCCAGCAGACAAAGCCAAGATCAGCGCTAATGTGGCACCAACCAATAATTTTTTCTTTTCCATGTTATTCACCGTCGCTTTCCAGAAATTGAGTTTGATAGTAATAGGCTTTCTGCCAATCTTGCTGCTCTTTGTAATGAGCCGCAAGCTCTTCAGAAAGATGTTTGGTGTCTTTTATATAACCATATTTTTTGAAAAATGGAAACATTTTATCTTCTTTATAGTTCAAAAGTTCTTGTTGGGAAAATTCTCGTTTTCCGTAGTAATCGCTGTACAACTTAAAGTATTCTTCATCTTTTGGGGTCCCAGGCATACGCAATTGTTCGATCAGCTCAACTGTATCTTCTTCGCTTATGCCTTTTAGTTCGAGTAGATTGACGATGACTGCTTTGTGTATATAGCTTCCTGGCTGCACCACTTCTTTAAGCTCTGAAAACAGCTCGAATGCTTGGCTGTCTTGCTTCTGGCTCTTCATTAATTCCGCATAGTTATAGAGAACCGATTGATACAATTCATGTTGTTGGGTCAAGTGGGCGTTGCGTTTGACCACTTCATACAAGCTGGCAGCTTGAGTACTCAGATTGCGCCTTGTGTAGTTGATCGCCAGCAGCAATTGCGCATGCAAGAGGCGGATATAATTGTGATGCATCTCATAAGAACGCACTGCCCGCTCCGCAAAATATGCAGAAAGCTCCAGACGATCATGAACTATTAAAATTCTCGCTTTTTGATAATAAAATTCCCCCTCCAGTTTCTGCGGAATGCTTTGAAGCCCTTGGTCCAATCTGTACATCAAATCCATTGCTTCTTTTTGCTGCCCTAAAGTCGTAAAATAAAGCGCTTGAAAAAAACGGCTCATCCATAACTCGGGTGCCGTGAAAGAAGCTTTCAACTTTTCAAGCAACTTTTGCTGTTTTGACGCTTTGTCCATTTGCAAATCTAGGACATAATAGCGGAATTTGTACAATTCGTATTGATTCACCAGGTCAGTAGATTGCAGGTAATCGTCTTCATCCAAAAGTTCTTCATAGATTTTATGCAAATTATCGAGATCATAATGAAGTGCGCAATCAATGAAACGCCCCAATTGCTGTTCAAGCCGTTTCTGGTGTTCCAGCTCTTTTTTTAATTGCACGCCCATTTTTAAAAGCAGCGCTTCATAAGTTTCTTCGTGCGGCGTATAGGTATTGGATTCGATCTTGCTTAAATGCGATATGGAACAAATGCCATCAGCGAGCTGTGACTGTGTGAGGTTGTGCTTGAGCCGATAATATTTAATCACAGAACCGATGTTCATAAACTCACCTTTCTTTGTCAGAATATATAAATATTAACACAAAAAAACAAGCCTGGCTGTTGCAGCCGGGCTTGTTTTCAGGCGAACTCTTATGGCAAGCGGTAGAATCCGAATCCAGAAGCAGAGTCGTCTCCAGATCCTGCATAATAGCCGGATAGAATGTCGTTATTTGATGCACGGTTTTGAAGGTCTCCACGGATTTGCGTATGTGTTGCAGACGGGTTTGCTGCCCAGATTTTAGCTGCAAGGCCGGCTGCGTGAGGAGATGCCATCGATGTGCCACTGATTGTTGCATAACCACCGTCGTACCAAGCAGAGTAAATGCTTGCGCCTGGCGCAGAAACTTCTACATCATATTTCCCGATGGAATAATCGCCAGCGTATTGGCTATAGCCGCGTGAAGAGAAATCCGCTACGCGATACGTTCCATTTTGCTGCACGTTTTCAAGAGCTGCTACTGCTACAGCATTTTGCAATGCGCCTGGGAAACCGATTGATCCTTGGTAAGGGCCTTCGTTTCCGGCCGCGGCAATGACAAGCACGCCTTTACTGTATGCGTAGTTGACTGCATTCGTGATCAAGCTGCTTTCTGCTGAAGAACCAAGGGACATGTTGATAATGGTTTTTTGGTTCAAAGCTGAAGCTTGGTCAGCTACGTGGCGGATTGCCTTCGCAATATTATCGGCAGAACCAGATCCGTCATCGCCAAGCACTTTATAGCCCCAAAGATCTGCTTGCGGTGCTACCCCGTACAAACCGCCATTGCCGTTTGCAAGTGCCGATCCGGCAACGTGAGTGCCATGCCCTTGACGATCTGTGCAGGAACCGTTGCGGATGCTTGTTCCGACTGTAAAGTCTTTACATTGTTCAACGTTCGCCGCAAGATCCGGGTGGCTTGTGTTGACGCCCGTGTCCAGCACTGCGATATTGATGCCTGAACCGCCAGTTGTCTTGGTAATAGAACTATTGTTATAAATTGCTTTAATGCCCCAAGGCGTGGACTGGGATGCAGCCATAGTTTGATAACGCGCCTGCGGTTCGAGCGTTGTTGTTTCTACAGTATATTCCGGAACTTTTTCGATGGTTACGTTTTTATTTTTCTTCAAAGCTTCGTATTGCTTTTCGGTCATATCGGTTGTGAAACCCTCGCTATTGAAATCCCACTGGACGCCGTATTGGTCTTTTGCCTTTTTCAGGTCACTTTTCCCTGGCATATCGACGAGTACACGGATCGTCTCATTTGCGTTCGCTTTTTGTGCGTCTGGAGCTTCGTTTGCGGAAACTCCCATTGCCGGTACGAGCATTGTCGCTGCCAACATGGCTGTGGTGATGAATTTTGCTGATTTTTTCATCTTTCGAATCCCCTTTTCCGAATAGATTTTCATGGCTCGTTGCAGCAAGCGGCGTCCCGCCTGTTGTCCTGCGGCTGTTGCCATGCTTTAAATCTAGCAGAGAACAAAGGATTGCGTAATTGGGAAAATCCGTACCATCGAAAGGAGCCACTCTACAAAATAGGCCTATGAACCCATAACAATATACCTTGAAATGAGGACAATAGAAAAAGCCGCTCGCTGCGGCTTTTACTTCAATAGATAGACACGCGCTTCATATGGCTGCAATTTGCCGTGTGTGTGACGATCGTAATTTGACAATAGCAGTTCACCTTCTTCCGGTTCCCACCAAGAACAGGTATCTTCATCGAGATGTGAAATGACCAAATAGCGTGCTGCCCCGTATTCCCTCGTATACGCATAAACATATGGACATTCCAGAAATGCCAAATGCGTGCTGCCGTACACCAAAGTTTCATGCTCCTTTCGCAATTGCAGCATCTTCTTATAGAAAGACAGCACCGATTGCGGATCTTTTAGCTGCGCTTTTACATTAAGCCAATTGAAATTCGGGTTTACCGGAATCCACGGCTTGCCCCCTGTAAAGCCAGCGTTTGCGCCAAAATTCCATTGCATCGGCGTCCTTGCATGATCCCGGCTGATTTTCTTGATGGTCTTCATCAACTCTTTATGCGAAACTCCTTTTTGACGATGATAGCGATACATATTTTTCGTCTCGATGTCCCTGTACATATCGATATCGTCGAACGGCGCATTGGTCATTCCGATTTCCTGCCCTTGATAAATGAAGGGCGTGCCTTGCATGAAAAAATACATGCACCCAAGTGCTGTGGCGCTTTCCCGCCAATGCTCACGGTCATTGCCCCAGGTCGAAACGGTGCGCGGTCGATCGTGGTTTTCCAAGTACAAGGAATTCCAGGCAATCCCTTGTGCACTGCGCTGCCAACGATCGAGGACGATGCGCAAATCGTCGACATCGACGCCCACACTTTCTTCATCCCACGCTTCTTCATGCGCCTCCAAATGGAAGATCATATTGAATTTGCCTTCTTCTTCACTGATCCATTCGTTGATCTCATGCGCTCTGATGCTGTTCGCCTCACCGACGGTCACCACATCGTAGCGGTCAAAGGTTTCGCGCCGCAATTCTGCCAGAAGTTCCTGAATCCCTTGGACATTCGTCATTTTCTCCCACGCCGGCACGTAATTCAGCCCGTCTGGATTTGGCATATCCGTATAATCTTTTTTCAAATGATTGATGGCATCTACACGGAAACCGTCGATCCCTTTATCGAGCCACCACAGAATCATATCGTATAGCGCACGCCGTAATTCGGGATTTTCCCAATTTAAGTCGACTTGGCTTTTGGAAAACAAATGAAAATAGTATTGCCTGGTTTTTGGGTCATAGGTCCAAGCCGGCCCGCCGAATATACTTTCCCAGTTCGTCGGCTTATCGCGCCAGACATACCAATCGCGCTTGGGATTGTCGAGCGATGATTTCGATTCCAGAAACCATGGATGCTGGTCGCTCGTATGGTTCAATACCAAATCCATCATGATTTTCATGCCGCGCGAGTGAATATCCTCAAGCAAACGATCAAAATCATCCATCGTTCCCATTTCATCCATGATCGCCTGATAATCGCTGACGTCATACCCGTTGTCGACATTCGGCGATTTGTAGACCGGGCATAGCCAAATCATATCGACGCCGAGCTCCTGCAGATAATCGAGTTTTGCCCGGACGCCGTTCAAGTCCCCGACCCCGTCGCCGTTTGTATCAAAAAAACTGCGCGGGTAAATTTGATAGACCACCGCTTCTTTCCACCATGTCTTTCTCAAGCTCATCCCCCTCTTCCTGCTATTGCGGAATTGATGTGCTCCCATTGACTGCTGGCAACCGTTGTTTTTTTATATAGTATACGCCTTTTCCCCTGAAAGTCCTCTTTGCCCCTATGATAAAAACCGCCCGCAGCATGCGGACGGTTTCGGTCAATTATTCAAGTAATACTGTTCCATAGCGTTGGCCGAAAAGCCGGCGACGTAATCGCTGCCGCCATCGTCTTCGATCGATTCGATCATCATCGCCAAAATGAAATCTTGCTGTTCAGCGTGATAAGAAACGAAGAACCCGTTCTCTTGCCCTTCTTCACCGAGAGCGCCTTTCAATTCAGCGGTGCCGGTTTTTCCGGCAATCGGCACAGCATCGATATCGGCCGATTTGGCATAGCCGTCCGTGACGACATTGCGGAGATTTTCTTGAAGCACAGCCGCATTGCCTTCACTGATCAAGCCCTCTTTCCATACTTGCCCAGCTTCTTCGCTAGCATAAAGCGTCGGCTCATAAATCGTGCCGCCATTGAGGAATGGTTCGTAAGCCGAGGCGAGATGGAGGATATTGGCAAGCATCTGCCCTTGGCCGAATGATGTATCCGCCAATTGCCCTTCAGACCCTAGAGTGCCGTCATTAGAGATTTGAGAACTCTCCAACTCGATGGCAAACGGCAATTCCTCGCCGAAGCCATAGGCAGTCAGACCATCAATGAATGTTTCCGTTCCCATCTCAAGCGCCTGTCTCGCAAAATAAATATTGTCCGAGTAAACGAGTGCACGGTTCAAATCAATCGGATTGGGCGCTTCGGGATGCAGGCGGGACACACGGTAGGAGCCCCATGAGCTGTCTTTTTGCCAAGTCTGGCCATTGATCTCGAGCCCTTGCTGCGGGTCAAGTGTTCCTGCTTCCATGCCGATGGCCGCCGTCACCGGTTTGATAGTCGACCCCGGGGCATAACTTGCGGCAAAACGCGTGAACAGCGGATTCAACGGATCTTCCGACAATTCTGTGTAGCGCTCTCCGCTGATGCCTGCGATGAATTCATTCGGGTCAAATCCCGGAGAGCTGATGAGCGCCAAAGTTTCGCCGTTTTCAGGCGACACTGCAGCAGCGCTTCCCGGTTCCCCTTGCATCGAATCATAGACAGCTGTCTGCAATTCAGCATCGATGGTCAGTTCCACATCCTCCCCAGCTGTCGGTTCCTGTTCAGCGAGGACGATATCTTCCGCCCCTTCTGCCTGTTTTTGGATGAGGATGCGTGCGCCGCTCTGGCCGCGCAGCTGTTCTTCGAGACGGCGTTCAAGCCCTTGGCGGCCGATCAAGTCGTTCGCCCCGTAGCCTTGGCCTTTTAATTCTTCTAATTGCTCTGCTGTAATCGAGCCGATATAGCCGGTCAAGTGACCGAATGCTTCGCCGTATGGATATTCGCGCATCGCCGTTTCCTGATAAGTGACGACATCGCTCGCTTCCACGTCAGCGATTAATTGTTCCGCTGATTTCGACGCTTTTGTCAGCGGCACGAATTGATCCGGCTGAACCCAACTTTGGTTCAGGCTTTCTTCAATCGATTCCACCGTCAACCCAAGAAGTTCAGCAGCCTCAGCTATATCGCTGTCTCCTTCCAGCCGGTCCGGCACCACGCCAAGATTATAGCCGGTGCCATTGATAGCCAAGCCGCGCCCTTCACGGTCCACAATCTCCCCGCGCTCAGCGGCTTCAGTCCGCACTGCGACTTCATCGCCTTCTTCAAGATCCTTGAATATCAAGGACGGATCCCACTCGACAAACCAGTTCTCTCCGCTTTCCTGCTCTTCATGGATCAAGGAAACCGTCTGGTCGAATTCAACCGGCCCGGCCAGCGTATCCATCGCGATAGTAAGCGGAAACTCAGCCGGCTCCGCTTCGTCCCATTCCGCATCTTCCTGCGCAGTATAGCTGACTTCAAGATTCTCGATGCCGAGGTCTTCAATCAATTGCTGCTGCCGCTCACCGAACGCTTCCGGGGGAAAAGCTTCTTTCGAGCCTTGTGTCAAATAGTCTTCGTACATCGCTGCGAAATCTTGTTCATTCCAATGGCTGACGTATTCACCTAATCGGTCTTCCGGCGTCGGCTGCGGCTGGCATCCTGCCATCGCGAGTACGCCAGCACCCGCTGCTATTGCTATGTATCGTTTCATTTTCGTGACCTCCTGTAGCTTTCTAAATTATGCTCTTGATTTGGCCGAAATCCCTATTTATCTAAATGGAAAATTAATAGGACGCAAAAAAATAGCCAGTGTCACTTCATTAACTGCGTGAAACACCCAAGCTAATTGAAGTTTCTCTTTATTTTACCAATAAGTGGCACCGAAGCAAACCCGATTCACTCAGTTTCGAAGCTTTGCAGTTTTTCTTGCTGGATATGCTATCGTTTCCCCCACTATGGTAAAATCAGTAATCATAGAATAGGAGGATGTTTATGATCAACTTAACATATTCACAAGCGATTGAGTCTGCAGTAGATCTTAAAATGAAAACCCGTTTACACCAAATTCAGGAGGATCTGTACGCGAAAAAAGGAGCCGGCTCTGATTTCCTTGGCTGGCTTGACTGGCCCTCTTCTTTGCCGGAGGATTTTCTGGCAAAAATCGAAGACACCGCCAAAGCAATCCGCGAAAAGGCTGACGTCTTGGTCGTCATCGGAATCGGCGGTTCCTATCTAGGGTCAAAAGCCGTCCTTTCTGCACTGTCGTCTTATTTCCCGAAAGACGAGCAATTGGAAGTGCTGTTCGCGGGCCATCAAGTAAGCGGTGAATACTTGAAGCAATTGCTTGCACACCTTGAAGGCAAGGAAGTCGTTGTCAACGTTATCTCGAAATCCGGCAAAACGACAGAACCGGCCATCGCGTTCCGTTTCCTGCGCGATTATATGGAAAAACGCTACGGCGACGGCGCGGCCGAACGGATCATCGTGACGACCGATGCTGAAAAAGGAGCGCTTCGCCAATTAGCCGAAACAAAAGGCTATGAACGCTTTGTCGTGCCGGATGATGTCGGCGGTCGCTACTCCGTCTTCACTGCGGTCGGACTATTGCCGATTGCTGCTGCCGGACATTCAATCCGCAAGCTGTTGGACGGCGCAAAAGAGGCAGAAACAACTTACCGGGAGGCAGGCCCTGACCATAACCCGGCGATGCAATACGCGGCAATCCGCCATCACCTGTATGTCCAAGGTTATACGACAGAAGTGAACGCCATCTTCGAGCCGAAGCTGTCGTTCGTCCAGGAATGGTGGAAACAATTATTCGGTGAAAGTGAAGGGAAAGAAGGAAAAGGCATCTTCCCGGCATCGGTCGTTTTCACGACTGACTTGCACTCGCTTGGCCAATTCATCCAAGACGGGCAGCGCAACCTGTTCGAAACCTTCCTGCTGGTAAAAGAAGCACAGGAAGATCTGGAGATTTTCGAAACACCTGAAGACGGCGACGAATTGAATTACATTGCCGGTTTGTCCTTACAAGAATTCAACCATATCGCCCATAAAGGCACGTCAAATGCCCATTTGTCCGGCGGCGTACCGCAATTGAGCTTGACCGTGGACCGCATCGATGAATCCGAGATCGGCCATTTGCTGTATTTCTACATGTTGAGCTGCGCGTACAGCGCGTATCTTCTTGGCATCAACCCGTTCGACCAACCGGGCGTCGAAGAATACAAGAACAATATCTTCAAGCTGTTAAAAAAACCAGGATTCTAAAAAAAACGCTTTTCCCGACCAGCCTTCTGGCCAATCGGGAAAAGCGTTTTTCAATAGAAAAATAAATGTTCCTGTTGCACAACCGTTAGGCGAGCTTATACACCCGTGCTTCATACGGCTTTAATTGATGCAAGTCACGGTCCTCGTAATTGGCGAGCAACAGCTCTGCGCCTTCAGGTTCCAGCCAAGTGCATGTCGTGCTTCCTAGGTTTGAAAGGATCAGCACTTGTTCTTCCCCTTGCGTACGGGTATAAGCATAAACATCCTCACAATCGGTCTCGGCCAAATCGTAGCTGCCGTAGACTAGCACGTCCATGTTTTTGCGCAGGAAAATCATTTGCTTATAAAACGATAAAACGGAAGTCGGATCCTGCATTTGACTCTCGACATTGAGCCATTCAAAATTTGGGTTCATCTGCAGCCACGGAGAGCCTGTCGTAAATCCGGCATTCTCTCCCGCGTGCCATTGCATCGGCGTGCGAGAATGGTCGCGGCTCGTCGATTTCAATAAGGTCATGATGGCATCATGTTCCATGCCTTCCGCCAAATTATAGAAATACAAATTATGCGTATGGACATCGTCATAATGATGAATTTCCTCAAATGGCGCATTGGTCATGCCGATTTCCTGGCCTTGATAAATGAACGGCGTCCCTTGCATGAAGAAATACATGCAAGCGAGCGCTGTTGCACTTTCGCGCCAGTATTCGCCGTCATTGCCCCATGTCGAGACGACACGCGGCTTGTCATGGTTTTCGATGAACAACGCATTCCAGCCGACGCCGTCGACTGCTTTTTGCCAGCGCGTCAGGACGGTTTTCAAGTCATTGACGTTAATTCCTTGTTTGACATCGCTGTCCCACAGCGTCAAATCCTCGAATTGAAACACCATATCGAATTTGCCGTCTTCTTCGCTGATCCATTCATCGATATCTTCCGCATAGACGCCATTCGCTTCTCCGACCGTCATGATGTCGTATTTCGCAAATGTTTCATCGCGCAATTCCGCAAGCAGCGGCTGAATCCCGTCGACGTTCATCATTTTCTCCCATGCCGGGACCCAGGGCTTGCCTTCTTCGATCGGCAAATCGCTGAAATCTTTCTTGATGTGGCTGATCGCGTCGACGCGAAAACCGTCAATGCCTTTATCGAGCCACCAATTGACCATTTTGTATAAGGCCTTGCGAACTTCCGGGTTTTCCCAGTTCAAATCCGGCTGCTTTTTCGAGAAGATGTGCAAATAATATTGTCCCGTCTTCTCGTCGAGCTCCCATGCGGGGCCGCCGAAAATGCTCTCCCAGTTTGTTGGGCGATCGCGCCAAATATACCAGTCGCGTTTTGGGTTATCGAGTGACGAGCGTGATTCCAAAAACCATGGATGCTCATCGCTCGTGTGGTTAATGACCAGGTCGATGATCAATTTCATCCCGCGCGCGTGTACTTCTTCGAGCAAACGGTCGAAATCTTCCATCGTCCCTAGTTCATTCATGATTTCCTGGTAATCGCTGATATCATAGCCATTATCATCATTGGGTGACTTGTACATCGGGCAAATCCAGATGACGTCGATCCCCAGTTCCTTCAAATAATCCAGTTTTTCCGTGACACCGTTGATATCCCCGATACCGTCTCCATTCGAGTCATTGAAGCTGCGTGGATAAACTTGATACGCCACTGCTTCTTTCCACCATGTTTTGTTCATAATCGTTTCCTTTCAAAGACTTTGACAAGACCCTCTTTCAATCAATGTAGCCGGAACGACGATGTTCCGGGGAGGTGCATTGTCATCGTTTATTTTTTCCAATACCAGATTTGCCGCTTCCATTCCAAGGTCAAAAATCGAGATATCCACCGTACTGAGCGGCGGCTTTAAATGGCTTGACAAAGTATGGTTGTTGAACCCGACAATCGATACATCGGCCGGTACGGCAATATTCAAATCCTCCAAATAACTGATCACTTCATAGGCGACCAAGTCATCGTGCGTGACGATGGCGGTCGGCGGATTCTTTTGTTCCATCAAATGCCGGATTGCCTCCTGCTCATGGCCTTCCATTTCTTCCTGTGTGACCACGTAATCCGGATTGAACGGGATCCCCGCTTGATCGAGTGCTTGTGTGTAACCACTCAAGCGGTCAGATGAGACGATAAAATCGGAGGCGCCGCCGACGAATGAGATATCCCGGTGGCCATGTGAAATCAAGTGGTCCACCACTTCTTTCGAAATGGCGACATTGTCATTATCGACATAGGAAATGGCGTCCGGACGCGTGTACGGCCGGCCCACCACCGAAAACGCAATACCGTTCGCCAGCAGGTAATCCATGACTTTATCATCGATTTTCGAATACAGCAAGATAATGCCATCGACGCGTTTGCCTTGTGTCATCGCCACCACTTCTTCGTAGATTTCCTGCTCGGTCGCGCTGGTCGATAGATACAGGCCATACTGGCTTTGATGGGCGCTGACGGAAATGCCGCGCAACACTTCTGGAAAAAACGGATTCTGGAAAGCAAGCGTCGTGGAATTTTCCATGATGACACCGATTGCCTTGCTTTTTTGCGCCACCAAATTGCGTGCCTGGAAATTCGGGTAATAGCCGAGCTCTTCCATGGCTGTTCGTACTTTGCGCTTTGTTTTCGGGGTGATCTTAGGATGATCCGCAATAACCCGGGAAACCGTCGCCGGCGAGACTTCCGCCAGTTTCGCGACATCTTTGATTGTGATCGCCATAGCGATTGCCCCCTTATTTTACAGCGCCGTCCGAAACACCTTTAATGATCGAGCGCTGTGCAAAGAAATAGAAGATAATGACCGGAATGATCGCTAGCGTAAGTCCTGCAAGCGCCAAATGCCATTGTTTCGTATATTCGCCGAAGAAGAAGAACATCTTCAGCGGGATCGTTTCACTGCCCGTCGTGTTGATAACCAGCGATGGCAAGAGGTAATCGTTCCAGATCCAGATAATATTAAGGATAGCGACCGTGACCGTGATCGGCTTGAGGATCGGGAAGATGATATGCCAAAACACTTGCCAGCGGTTTGCCCCGTCAATTTTCGCCGCTTCATCGAGCGATTTCGGTACATTATTCAAAGCACCATGATACAGGAAAATCGACAGGCTCGCACCGAAACCAATATACATGAAAATCAGTCCGCCGCGGTTCAGCATATCAAATTGGCCGAACACCGTGACGAGCGGGATCATCACCGATTGAAACGGGATGAGCATCGCTGAGACGAAAAGGAAAAACAGGAATGTGGAAATCTTGCTTTTCGCCCGGGACAACGCATACGCAGCCATCGCAGAAAACAAGACGATGAGTACCACGCTGATGACCGTGATCAATAAAGAATTGAACAAAGTTCTGAGAAAGTCGAGTTCCTGAAATGCCACGATGTAGTTATCGAAGCTCCACGCTTCCGGAGGGCTCGTCGTGTCGAGGAAAATCTCCTTTTTTGATTTGAAGGAATTGACGAACATTAAGTAAAAAGGCAATAACCATAGAATCGCCAGTGCAACGCCCAGCACTTCAACTTTTATATTCCAGCGGTTGCGCATTACATTTCGACCTCCCGGCGTTTATTGATATACACTTGAACGAGTGCAATAATAGCGACGATCAGGAAGAAAATAATCGCTTTTGCCTGCGCATAGGCGAAGGCATTTTGCACAAACGCTGTCTTGAAAATCTCCATGGCGACCATTTCCGTCGAATTGTACGGGCCGCCCGCTGTCAGCGACAAGTTCTGGTCGTACAATTTGAACGTATTCGACAAAGTCAAAAACATGCTGACAGTGAAGGCTGGGGCAACGAGCGGAAAGATGATGTAGCGAAAACGCTGGGGAGTCGATGCCCCGTCGATTTCAGCCGCTTCGATCAACTCTTTTGGCAAACCTTCCAAATAAGCGATATAGATAACCATGATATACCCGGCCATCTGCCAGCTCATCAAAATGACCAAGCCCCAAAACCCGGTTTCGGTTGTCGACAGCCATGCCTGCAGGCTCTCCATGCCGACTGCTTCGCCGACGCTCGCAAACACTTTCAGGAAAATGAACTGCCAGATAAATCCGAGAATCAATCCGCCGATCAAGTTGGGCATGAAAAAGGTCGTGCGCAGCAAGCTGCTCGTCTTGATTTTTGATGTGACGATCAAAGCGAGCGACAGGCCGATAAAATTAATCAAAATGACGGATACGACAGAGAATTTCGTCGTGAACCAAAGCGAATCGAGAAAACGCTCATCAGTAAATAAGTTCAGGTAGTTCTGGAAACCGACAAATTCGCCTGTCTGGATGCCGTTCCACGCTGTAAATGAATAGAATAAACCGAGCAGCATCGGCACGACAACGACAAGTGCCAGCGCCAACAATACAGGCGCTAAAAATAACCAATAGGATAAATCCCGTGTACGCATAGTTTAGCCTCTCTTTCTAGTTAAGCCCCGAAACAAAACAAAGCAGCACAATGGCTGCTCTGGTTTGATGGACAAATTACTCTCCGCGGCTTGTTTCCCATGCCGCTTTCGCTGAATCGACCACTTCGTCCCAGCTCGCTTCATCGCTCAAGTATTTCTGGATGCCAGCGCCGAGTTCATCTTCACCCCATCCAGTCGGATAGCCCATGAAGACCCAGCCAATTGTTTCGCCGGCTTCTGAAGCATCGTAAATTGCTTTGGACATTGGATCGGTAATTTTCGATGTGTCATAACCTTCGTATGCCGGGATGAATTTAAAGTCTTCCAAAACAGCTGTTTTTCCAGTATCGGACGTGTAGAGCCAATCGAGGAAATCTTTTGCTGCTGTTACGACTTCTTCATCTTGGTTCGAGTTGACGCCCCAATACATCGGTACGCCGACCGGCAAGCCGCCATCTTCCAAGCCTTCAACCGGAATCGGCATCATGCCGACGCCTGAATCCGCAAGTTCCTGGTCAATTCCTGCAATCGAACCATACACCCAGTTTCCTTGCTGGATGATCGCCACACGTTCAAGAGAGAATAGTTCCTCTACTTGCTGTGAGTAGTCGAGGCTAACAGTTGGCTGTTTTGAATACTCGTTTTGCAAATCGAGAATTTTCTTGAATCCTTCGCCGTATTCGAATTCCACTGTATCTGCATCGTATGCCGTCAAGACATTATTATCGAATTCAGGCGCGAGGAAAGTGTTCGACAAATGAAGCCCCGTTACCCACGTCTCTTTTCCTGGAAGAGCAAAGACAGATTCAAGGCCGAGTTCGTCTTTTTTCGAATCGAGCGTCTTCACCGCTTCTTCCAAGCTCGCATAATCCGTAATCGAAGCAGCATCGATGCCTGCTTCCTCGAACAAGCGTGTATTGTAGATGAATCCGTAGCCTTCCTGGTTATACGGCAATCCGAGCACTTCCGATTCGACCGTTACCCCATCAAGCGTGCCGTCAAGCGCCGCATCCGCTGCGCCTGTATCGGATAGGTCGACCAGATTATCTTTCCAATCCGCTACGTCTTGGGGCCCGCCAATGTTGAAGATGGCTGGTTCGTTGCCTGAAGCGAAACGGGAACGAAGCGCAGCGCCATAATCTTCCCCACCGCCGACTGTCGTGATTTCGATATTGACATCAGGATTTTCTTCTTCGTATTGCGCAACCACATCTTCAAACTGGTCTTTGAACTCCACTTTGAATTGGAAAATATCTACTGTTACTTGCTCACCGCCGCCTTCTGCAGTCGATCCTTCATCCCCTGAACTGCATGCTGCAAGTGCTCCCGCTGACAATAAAACAGATGCCAATAACCCCTTGCTGAACTTTAATTCCTTCACTTGAACTCCCCCTTTGAGTTGTTGTGCAAACGATTGCACGATAGAGCAGAAAAAAATGGAAACTCCTTGGTAAGCGTTTCCAACTAATAATTAATAACAGATTATCACAATGAAAACGTTTGCACAATCTATTTTTTAAATTTTTCAACTGTTTTTTTGAAACTTGTATTTACCCTCACAATCAAGCGTCCCATTTGCCCTGCGAAAGCTTTTCATCTTAGAAATCGATTGCAGGGCCTGGGAAACTTTTCACCATAAACAGATTTACCGTTCTAGAACGAGCAGCGCTGCCCCCAGCATGCCGGCATCATTTTCGAATTGCGCCACTTCCACCGGCAATGGATTCAGCAGCACATTCGCCAAGTGGCGATTCAATTCATCGATCCAGGCCGCAGCCGATTCCGATACACCGCCGCCGATAATCAGCATGTCCATATCGAAGATCGCCTGTAAGCTGCTGATGTAGATCGCCAAGTCTTCGGTAAATTCAGCGACCAGCTTTTCCGCCACGGCATCTGTTTTAGCCAGTTCGAATAATTCTGGCGGCGTCACCGATAGACCCGCTTCACGTATTCGCCGGACGAGGGCAGTGCCAGATACATACTGCTCTGCGCAGCCAAGCCGGCCGCAAGCGCAGCGTGAGCCATTCGGATACAAGATCATATGGCCCAGTTCTGCAGCCCCGCCGTGCGGGCCGCCGCTCAACAGCTTGCCGTCCCAGATGATGCCACCGCCAAGCCCCGTGCCGAGCGTGATGCAGACGACGCGGCCAAGCCCCCGTGCAGCGCCGAATTTCGCTTCAGCGAGCGCCGCGCAATTGGCATCGTTCTCCACTTCCACGTATCGCCCTGACGCTTGTTCGAGCGGCACTTTGACCTCTGTCCCTGTCCAGCCCGGCAGCATATCCCCCGCGAAAACAATGCGCCCTTCTTGCGGGTCGACAAATCCGTGCGTCCCGATGCCAATTGCTGACACGCCAGGATGCTCCTCTAAAAATAGCAACACCTGATTCTCTAAATAAGGATACAGCGGAAATTCCGTTTTTACTTGCCGCTCTGCGAGTATCCGCCCTTCTCTGTCGATAACCCCCATGCGGATCTTCGTTCCCCCAATGTCTACCCCGATTACTGTGCTCATTCTCTCCATCCTTCCTTACACTCATTCATTCATTTTGCTGCCGTTATCATAGAAGCACACAGCTTCATATGCTCTAAGCTGTATCGCATCTCGATGTTCTTGAGGCGGGTAATTGCCGATCAGCACCCTGCCCTTTGGAACCGGCAATTCGCGCGGCGTTTCGGAGAAATTGCAGTAAACCGTCAATTGCTCATCTGCCGTTTTCCGTGTGTACGCAAAAATTTCTTCATCTTCCCGATACAATAATTCAAAATTGCCTTCTGTGATGACTGGCAAATCTTTTCGGAACGCAATCAATTTCTGGTAATAGCTGAAGACAGAATCTTCTTCATGCCGGTCTTCTGCATTGATTTCCGTGTAATTCGGGTTAACGGAAATCCACGGCTGTCCTTTAGTAAAGCCTGCATTTTCAGAAGCGTCCCAGTGCATCGGCGTTCTCGCATTATCACGGCCTTTTGCGTGAATCGCTTTCATAAGCTCCTCGTCCGCAACACCTTGCGCCCGCTTTTCTTTATACATATTTAAGGTTTCGATGTCTTGGTAATCATCAATGGCTGAAAATGCCACATTGGTCATGCCCAGTTCTTCCCCTTGATAAATATATGGTGTCCCTTGCAGGAAATGAAGGCACGTGGCAAGCATCTTCGCCGATTGCTTCCGGTACTTTCCGTCGTTTCCAAATCGTGAGACGATGCGCGGCTGGTCGTGATTATTCCAATACAAGCTGTTCCAACCTTTTTCGAAAAGCTCCACTTGCCATTTTTCCAGGTTTTCTTTCAAATCCGGGAGGTGCAACGGCCGGAGCTCCCATTTTCCGCTTGGCCCTTGGTCCAGGTTCATATGTTCGAAAGTGAAAATCATGTTCAATTCATTGCGCCCAAGGCCTGTATATAGCTTGGCATCTTCTGTTGCGGCGCCTGGCATTTCCCCAACTGTTACAATGTCGTAACCGGACAGTACTTTTTCGTTCATCTCCTGCAAAAATTCATGGACACGCGGGCCGTTGAAGAAGTGCGGCGTACCATCGCCATTGATGCCGTCCGGGAAATCCTGGTCTTTGGAAATCATATTGATGACGTCCATGCGGAAGCCATCGACCCCTTTATCGAGCCACCAGCGCATCATTTGATACACTTCACTTCGCAGTTCATCATTTTCCCAGTTCAAGTCCGGCTGTTTCTTGGAAAACAGGTGCAGATAGTATTGCTGCCTCTTTTCATCGAATTGCCATGCCGAACCGCTGAAAAAAGAGCGCCAATTGTTCGGCTGGTTTTTCCAGATGTAATAGTCAGGCCGTTCCGTGAACCAGTTATGCTCGTCAGACGTATGATTGACAACCAAATCCATGACAAGGCGCATCCCACGCTCGTGAACACCTTCAAGCATGCGGTCGAAATCGTCCATCGTCCCAAATTCCTGCATGATCTTTTGGTAATCGCGGATGTCATAGCCATTGTCATCATTCGGCGAATCGTAGACAGGCGATAGCCATAACACATCGACCCCAAGTTCCGCCAGATAATCCAACTTGCTGATGATTCCTTGAATGTCACCGATTCCGTCACCGTTGGAATCCATGAAACTTCTCGGATAAATTTGATATACAACTGCTTTCTTCCACCACTCTGTCATTTGCTCGCCTGCTTTCCTGAGGATATATTCATTTCTTTTCATCATACGGAAAATTGGAAAAGAAACACAGAACTTTTTAAGTAAACCTTTATTAAAAATAAGTTGACTTAAAATAACCCATTCACTATACTCAATTTTAGTACATAGTAAGTGGAGGGTTTTTCATGACAACTTCAGTAAGCAGATCCAGCAATCATTCGCGTACCTTAACACTCGTGCACATCGCCATGTTCGCAGCGCTCATGGCAATTGGTGCCAATATTTCTTCCTTCCTGATCGTCGGGGGCGTGCCGATCACTTTGCAGACGTTCTTCGCGGTGCTCGCCGGCATCCTGCTCGGCAAGCGTCTCGGCGCTGCGGCGATGATCGTCTATGCTGCGATTGGCCTTGCCGGCGTCCCGGTCTTCGCCAAGTTTTCGGGTGGAATGGACACCTTGATCTCGCCGACATTCGGCTTTATCGTATCTTACATCTTCACCGCTTTTGCAGCAGGTTGGATCGCGGAGAAAATGCCTTCCAAAAAAGGATTTGTCTTCGCAGCTCTCGTAGCGACAGCCATCAATTACGTTTTCGGCACGAACTGGATGTACGCCGCTTATAAACTCTGGTTTGCCGCGCCGGAAGGCTTCACTTACGGCATGGCATGGGCGTGGATGGCAGTGCCTCTTCCAAAAGACGTGCTGCTCGCTGTTTTCGCCGGCTTGTTCGGTTTCCGGATACAGCCCATTATTAATAAATACTTGCCTTAACAAGAAAAGCCAATTGCCGAAATTACGGCAATTGGCTTATTTTTGTATGCTCGGCTCGTCGACGCGCAGCTTATAATTTTGCTCGATAATGCGGATCAACCCGGACAGGGCGGCATTGACGGGCGTTTCGATTCCGTGCTTTTCCCCCAGTTTTACGATGCCGCCGTTGATGACATCGATCTCCGTCTGGCGTTTTTTCAAGATATCCATGAGCATCGATGATTTATTGCCGCCGATATCCTGCCGGCCCATTCTCAAGCATTCTTCAACGACCGCCTCTACGTCTGCATCTACGCCTTCCGCACGGGCGACGAGCACCGCTTCTGCCGTGACCGCACGCAGCAAGTCTTCTCCTTCCGGCGTATTAAGGATATCCCCGTTTTTTAGGCGTGTTAACGCTGTAACGGAGTTGAAGCCGGCATTGACGAATAGTTTATTCCAAATGACCGCGTTGACGTCTTGCGACACTTCCGTTTTCATGCCTGCTTTGCTGAGTTTTTCCGCAAAAGCTTCAAGCGTGTTGTTGGCAAAGTTGTCTTCGACATTGCCCAAATAGTTTACGCCCCAGCCCCTGTGCAGAATCGTCCCATCGTGTTCAACGCTCGCGCCGTGGCCAAGGGTTCCGGACACGACGGTGTTTTTCGGAAACAGTTGCTGGATGGTGTCGGCGTTGCCGATGCCGTTTTGCATCGTGACGATCACCGTTTCCTTAGCCAGTTTGTTTCGCAGTTTGCTGAGCACTGCTTCATTGGCCTGGGCTTTCAACAGGACGAGAAGGATATCCACCTGCTCATCGGCTTGCAAATCCTGTACGATTTCCAGGTCGATATGCGTAACCGAATTGTCTTTTTCGACCAAGCGCAAACCTTGCTTATTGATGGTTTCCACATGGCTATTCAAGCGATTGTACAGGCGGACGTCTTCCCCGCTTGCCTTCAATTTCCCGCCAGTAAGACACGCCATCGCGCCTGCTCCAGCAATCAAAATCTTCATCCTATTCCTCCTCCATACATGTCTGCTTTCTTTCTTCACTATACCAAAAAGGCCTTCTGCGTGGCAGAAGGCCTTTTCTTAGTTTGTTGCTTTTTTATTGCGGTTGGCTTTGTCGTTTTTGCCGACTTTGCGGATATCTGCCAAGATCAAGGCCCCGATCAACAGCAATCCGAGATAGCCGACTGCCGGGTAGAGATAATTGACCAAAGCCGTAAACCCTACGAAGCTGAGCGCAAAAGCGATCAATCCGGCAATGATAACAAAAATCCGGAATTTCTTCGTACCGATTTCCGTGAACCGGGCAGAGAATGATAGCAGCATGCTGACGGCCGTATTGTAAATCATCGCGAAGATGACGACTGCCATGATGATGCCGAGAATCGGTGAAATATCATCCCCAATGGCAAGCATCGGCAAATCCGCTCCGCCGACGACATCCACTTTCGCAAATATCGCCACATAGCTAAGCAAGATCAAGACCCCAAAACCGAGTCCGCCGATCAACCCGCCGCGGGCTGCCACTTTCTCATCTGCTTCGGCGCCGCCCATGACGAGCGACATCGAGGCTCCTAGAGCGATGGCGAGCGACACATAGTTAACTGCCGACAATAGCCAGTTGGGCGTAGCCGATAGCTGATCTTTAGCTACCGGGTCGAGTGCGCTAAAACTACTGTCCATTGTAATGACACTGTAGATGGCGATCCCCACCACCATTAAAATTAAAAACGGCGTAATACTGGAAATGATAGTGATGACTTTTTTGACGTTCATCATGATGGTCACGATGACCAATACAATCATGATGCTGCGCCCAAATGCAGGTGCCAAATCGAATTGTTGGGAAAATATAGATCCGGCTCCCGCAATCATAACAACTAAAATACCGAATAAGGTCAGAATCAATGTATAGTCGATTACTTTTCCGAGCCATTTCCCGCTAATGCGGTAGACCACGTCTTCATGTGAAGTAGTTTGCATGCGGCTTCCGAGACGCGTCAAAATCATCCCAATATAACCGAATAGGGCAGTGGCAACCAAGACGCCGCCTGCTCCCCAATAGCCAAAACTGGTAAAATATTGCAAAATCTCCTGTCCAGACGCAAAGCCAGCGCCAACAACAATTCCGATGAAGGCACTGGCTATTTTCAAGCTTCTTTTCATAAAACCCTCTCCTTTTCTTGGTGGTGGTTGATCTCGATGTTCGACAAAAATGTTTTTATGTAGATAATTTCTCATACCCCTAATTTGGGGGGTATCAAACAAATCCTTGCTTTTCCGGACCGTTTCGCTTATTCTTCCTTATTAGTAATAGAAGCTGAAAGGCGGGGAGAACAGTGGATTTGGCTGAGTTCGAGCAAGCAATAGAAAACTTCATCGGCCATGCAGGACTTTGGGCGCCGCTTTTATTCATTTTGCTCCATTTAATCCGGCCGCTGCTGTTTTTGCCGGTGATCGCCGTATGCATTGCAGGCGGGTTTCTTTTCGGTTTTTTCCAAGGGGCTATCCTGTCTTTTATCGGATTGACGCTGATGAGTTTTATTTCTTATATGATGATCAATAAATTCCCCCGCTTTCGTGCCAAACTCGCTGCCTTGAAAGATAAATGGTTTCCCGACCGCACACTGACCGTTTCTCAAGTGATGATTTTGCGGGTTATGCCCTTTGTGCATTTTCACCTGCTGTCGTTTTACTTAATGGAAATGACTAATACACGCAGGGAATACATGTATTACTCCGCGCTCGGCTTGATTGCCCCAGCTGTCCTGTATACCGCTTTTGGCAGAGCCATTTCACAATTTCCTTGGTACACGACACTCAGCATGTTCCTATTGCTCGCTGCGATTTTCAGCTTTATCGATAAATGGCAAAGCCGCAAGCATAAATTGGATAAAACCTGATAAGCGCAGACGGGCTTCCGTTTGCGCTTATGTTATTGAGGTATAGTAAAATAGTAGATAGAGATGAGAGGAAGAAAACAATGCCTATATTTACCCGAAACGACATTAGCCTGTATTACGAAGATATTGGAAGCGGCCAGCCGCTCCTCCTGTTTCATGGATTGACCAGCAGCTCCGCCATGTTTTACCGCGAAATCAACTTTTTCCGGACGAAGCGCCGTATCATCGCGTTGGACTCGAGAGGCCACGGCCACTCGGCAAAGCCCGATTCCTATACACTCGACAATCACATCGAAGACGCCGCCGCATTACTGGACCATCTAGGCCTGGAATCAGTTGATGTCCTTGGAGTATCCATGGGCAGTTATATCGCGCAAGGGTTAGCAGCGAGACGTCCTGAACGAGTGCGCAAATTATTACTGGTCGCCACGAAATCCTACGGTGAGCAATCATCCATGGCTGAATTATTCGAACGCCACGAAGACGAGTTCAACGGCTTATCCATTCATGACAAACTGGATAAAGCACAAGCCTATATGTTTCATCGCTTGACGGCCGTTAAGAAATCGCAGGAGAAAACGGCCCAAAATAGTCCCCAACTGACCTTGGAGCAGCAAGGCATCGCGTCAAACGCCTTGGAGCGCTTTGACTTGCGGCCGGAACTTCCGGAGATTTCAGCAGAAACCCTGGTCATCAGCGGCCGCTATGATGAATTGAACCCGCCCGACAAAGGACATGAGACGGCAAGGCTAATCCAGCATGCCAGCTTTATGGAATTCAAGCGTTCGGGCCATGCGCCGAACGTCGAACAGCCTCGCCTGTTTCTCGGCATCGCCGAAAACTTTCTCGACGATTGAGCTTCATTAATAGACTATATTAAAATCAAGAAAGCACGGCGCATTTTGCGCCGTGCTTTTATTGTGCTGTATAGCCGCCGTCAAGAACCGCTGCCTGTCCGGTGATGCCGCGGGCTTTATCGCTCGCGAGAAACATCGTGTAGTCGGAGATTTCCTGCACAGACAACAAGCGTTTCTGCGGAACCAATGGGTAAATGACTTCTTCTAACACTTTTTCCAGCGAGACATTGCGCGTCTTCGCCAAATCGCCCAGCTGATTGCGCACGAGCGGCGTGTCGACGTAACCCGGGCACATCGCATTGACCGTGATGCCATGCTCTGCGCCTTCTAGCGCCGCGACTTTTGTTAAGCCGAGGACGCCGTGCTTGGCGCTATTATAAGCCGCTTTTCCAGCGAAGCCAACGAGGCCGTTGATCGAGGCCATATTGATGATGCGCCCGAAGCCTTGTTTCTTCATGATCGGGAAAGCATGCTTAGTCGCCATGAACGGCGCGACCAGCATGATCTTGATCAACAATTCATATTTCTCGGTCGGAAATTCTTCGATCGGCGAGACATGCTGCATCCCAGCATTATTGATCAATACATCCAAAGAACCGAACGTTTCCACTGTTTTGTCGATCGCTGCCTTGATTTCGTCTTCGCTGGTGACATCGCATTTGATGCCGATGCAATCAAAGCCCTGCCCCTTCAACTCATCCGCAGCTCGTTGTACCGCTTCTTCGTTGATATCGGTCAGCACGATCTTTGCACCTTCTTTAGCAAAGTCCACGCTGATTTCATAACCGATACCGCTCGCGGCGCCGGTGATTAATACCACTTTGTTATCTACCATGGTCAAGTCCCTCCAAGTGAAAAATTAAATGCCCAGTCCTAAGCTGAACAGCACAATCGCAATCGTCAATCCGATCAGCGGCACGATAACCGTTACAGCCCCCATAGCGCCGTAAGCGGCTTTATGGGTCTCGCCGCAAATCCCTTGGATCGTCGTAACGACGTAGCCGTTATGCGGCAATGAATCGAGTGCACCGGAAGAAATCGCAATGGTCCGGTGGAGCGCTTCTGTATTGACGCCCATATCGATGTAATGAGGAGCAATCAATGGCAATGCAATGACTTGCCCACCGGATGCGGAGCCTGTAAGTCCGGCGATGACACTGACCGCTACGGCGCCGCCGATAAGCGGGCTTCCCGGAATGCTCGTCATGGCATCGACTGCCACTTGGAAAGCCGGCACTGCTTTTGCAACCCCGCCGAAGCCAACGACCGCTGCCGTGTTGCCGATGGCGATTAAGGCGCCGATCGTTCCATCCGTCAATGCCTTGCCGAGGTTCGTGAAGTATTTCATATTCAATAGATATGTTGTGATGACACCGCCAAGCAATGCCAAGATCAGGGCAGAAGTTCCAAGTGAGTCGTGGAAAATGAACGACACGGCCAATACGACCAGCAACGGAACCAAGCCTGTAACCGGGTGAGGCAACGCTCTGTCTGCCAATTGCGGATCCGATTCCCTTGCCTCGAAACGCTCGCCTTTGTTCACGGCTTTATTGATCATGCGCTTCAGCCACCAATAACCGAACACTGCCATAAAGACCGCAACGATGATGCTGACTTCCCAGCCGGCATATGGGCTAGTGTTCAAATACTCTATCGGAATCCAGTTTTGAATCTCCGGTGACCCTGCAGAGGTCATCGTGAATGTCACAGACCCAAGCGCAAGAGCAGCCGGGATAAAGCGGCGCGGCAAATCCGCTTGCTTGAACAAGCTGAGTGCCATCGGATACACCGAGAACGCAACGACGAACAAGCTGACGCCGCCGTATGTCAGCACAGCACAGGCGATAACAATCGCCAACACCGCTTTTGATAAGCCGAATTTTCCAACGAGCCATTTGGAGACGCTATCAGCCGCTCCTGTATCTTCCATGACTTTACCGAAGATGGCCCCGAGCAAGAACATCGGGAACCATGAGGTGATGAATCCGGAGAAGCCGCCCATATAGTTCGACAATAAATTGGCTTCCCCTTCCCCCACTAATTGCGGAAACAGCGGCAAGCCGCTGAGAACCGCGACGAACAACGCCGACAATGGGCCAGCGATCAACAAGTTGACGCCCCTCATCGTCAACACGATCAATAGAATAAGTCCTCCAACCATTCCAATCATACTTAACATGATAAATCCCCCTTTGAATGTGTTACGGTTTTTCGAACAAATTGGAAACGCTTACTTTTCTCCTCGAAAAGCATGGATGAATTGTCTAAATATTTAGTCCTGAAACCTTTTAATACTATACAACGAAGAAATCGATAGGTAAAATGAATAATAATAATAGCTTCCATAGACATTAGTTATAGATAAGGAGCATTCACATGGATATTCGACAGCTCAGCTACTTCATCGAAGTGGCCAAGCATCAAAGTTTTACAAAAGCTGCCCAAACCCTCCACGTCACCCAGCCGACACTCAGCAAGATGGTCAAAAACCTGGAACAGGAAATGGACGTATCGTTATTCGACCGCTCGTCCAGAAAAGTACGCTTGACCGACGCCGGAGAAGTCGTCTTCATCCAAGCGCAGAAAATCGTCAATAGCCTCGATGACTTATCTTCTTCGCTCTATGACGTTATGAACTTGAATAAAGGCAAGATCAAAATCGGTTTGCCGCCAGTCATTAGCACCTTGTTTTTCCCGACCATCATCGCAGCGTTCCAATCCCGCTATCCTGATGTGACCGTCATCCTCGTTGAAGACGGCGCAAAGAAAGTGGAGGAAAAAGTAGCCGATGGCGAAGTGGATCTCGGCTTCGTCATGCTTCCGGTCGATAGCGAGCGCTTTGATGTCGTTCCCTTTGTCGACCAGGAAATCAAACTGCTTGTCCACGAAGACCATCCACTCGCGGATCGGGCAACACGCGATTTGATTGATTTCAAAAACGATCCATTCCTGCTGCTCAGCAAGGAGTTCACGCTTAACGGGCGGACCGTCGAGTTTTGCCGGAGCGAAGGATTCGAGCCGAAAATCGCTTACGAAAGCTCACAATGGGATTTCATCGTCGGCATGGTCGAAAAAAACCTTGGTGTCACTTTGATGCCGAAACTAATTTGCGACCGCGTCCAAAACGGCCCGTTTAAAACCGTCTCGCTGACCCAGACCTTTCCGTGGCGGCTTGGCATCATCATGGCCAAAAACCGTTACGTCCCCTATGTATCCCGTGAATTCATCACACTCGTCAACCAGCTGCCGAAAGTTTGATTCACCAAAAAGAAGCTGCCTTTTCAGAGTGTTGAATAAGTCTAAAATCTACCGAACTTTTAAAAAAGTGATTGCGTTTTGACATTAAAACTCAGCAATCTAACTTAGTATTTGGAGAAGCGTTTGCTCGTAAGTCCTTCTGCTCAATAATGCTTCGCAAAGATAAGTTCTCACGTAGTTCGACCTTATCTTTCCTGTGGGAGCAGCGAAACGACGGGTTTGAGAGACCCCGCAAGTCGCCATAGCGGCTGAGGAGGCTCGATTCCCGCCCCACGGAAAGCGAGCGATAAGCTCCGGAAAATACGACTTCTTATCTTTCTCGACAACCTGAAAAGAAGCTGCCCAAAAATGGGCAGCTTCTTTTGCTTACTGTTATTTCCGGTCGACGAGTGTTTGGATCATGCTTTTCAATTCGCTGACTTCTTTTCTCAAATCTTCAATTTCCGATGTGTCTTCTTTAATACCTTCGAGTTCAGCTGTTTCCTTGTCGATTTCATCTGAAATCTTCTGAGCGTTATTGACGATCTCACCGACGATCAAGTTAATCATCAGGAAAGTCGAAACAACGATGAAAGAAATAAAATACAGCCAAGACCATGGTTCTGCCGCAAAGACCGGGCGGAAAATCCCGCTTGCCCAAGATTCCAAAGTGAAAATCTGGAACAAGGAGATGAGTGAAAGGCCGAGATCGCCAAAATATTCCGGTTCAATGTCTGCATAAAAGAACGTTCCGATGACTGCATAGACGTAAAAAATAATTGACATAAGAAAGATGACACTCGTGATGGTTGGGATGGCCATGAACAAGGCCGTCACGACGCGGCGCAGCGATGGAATAGTGGACACCGTCCGCAGCACTCGCAATACACGGAAAATCCGCAACACGCTGATAAATGGCGAGTTATAGAGGATGAGGCTACCGACAACAATGATGAAATCGAAATTATTCCATGCATTGCCGAAGAATTTCGCCCGGTAAACGAATAGCTTGGCGAGTATCTCCAAAGTGAAAAATGCCAGGATGATGATATCCAGCATTAACAGCCATGACCCGTAGTTTTCCGCAATCGACGGGTAAGTCTCCAAGCCGACCAGCAAGGCATTGATTAAAATTAAAACAGTGATAAATGTATTGAACCGTGCACTTTCCACGATCCGTTTTAATGATACCTTCATAGGGCGATAGACGACTCCTTACATGTTCTTATGTAACCGATACGCTCACTGCGTAAAAAAGCTCGGCTCAATTATATCATGCACTTATACGGAAGTTGCTTTTCAAGCGGATGCTCCCTCGGTTATTGTTGCGAAAATGTGACGGCACCTTAGCTCCTCGGGCAAACGTAATTTAACCGAAGACAAAATCTATACACAAAAAAGCGCCTCCAAGGAGACGCTTTCCTATTCTTTCACAAGCGAGGCATAGACGATCAAGCGTTCTTCTCTCGTCCCCCGGTCATAATCATAAGTTCCAGAACAAGTAATCAACACAAGTTCAGGAGATGAATGATAACCGAAGACCGAATCGACATCCGCCAAATCAAGCGGCACCGACTCCATCGTATGAACCTTGAACCGCAGCTCGCGATCGTCGCCGGACACGACAATTTCATCTCCCGGCTTAAGCTCCGTCAAGTCCCAAAACACAGCCGGGCCATCCAAATCATCGACATGTCCCGCTATGACCGCACGCCCTCTTTGGCCGGGTTGGTAGCCCGGCGAAAACCAACTCAGTTCTTCGCCATTATCCGGCACCGCCATTTCCCCCGAGTCGGTCACGCCGAGATGCGTGACATCCGCTTCCAACCCAATGGATGGAATTGATAGCGTCTCTGGCGCGATGCCTGGCTGGTTCAGTTCATTGATCGGGTTGGCCGCCTGCTTCGACTTCGGCTTGGCCGCCGGTTTTTCTTTCTCAGCGGCTTTCGCCTGCTCTAACTCTTTCGGTTGTTCTGATCTCGCCGGTTCTGCCTTGACGGCAAAGCCGACTTCCGCACTGCGGATACTCACTTCATCTTGCGGAGCAGCGTTACACCCTGCAAGAAATACGACAGCGAGGAGCAATGCGAATTTATTGAAATCGTTTTCTCCACACAAGCCCACTAGCTGCTACTAAGAACAACGCGCCACCGATCAACAACCACATGGACTGGGATTGTTCTGGTGTACCAAGACCAGTTGTCGGCATTTCATCTGGTGAAGCAGCCGCTTCGTAATCGACAAGCGCGATCACTTCAAGCGAATCGACTGTGTTCACTGCAAACACTGAGTAGACTGTATCTGCGGCAAGTTCAGTTCCTTCAAGCGGCAATACTTGCGTGCCATCCGGCAAACGGATTTCCAAGTCATATGTGCCAGGGTCTACTTCGGCATAATCCGTGATGGATGGGAACTCAGCTCCACTGAACAAAGCATCTCCACCGATGATTCCAACATCAACTGCCGGAGCATCCGGGGACAAATGGCCGACGCGGATTTTCGCTTGGCCTTCCGTGACTTCCATGGAATCTTCAGCTACTACAAATTCGATGGATTCTAAGAGGTTTGCGGCAGCTACTGTGTAAGCTTTTCCAGCTTCCACTTCCAGGTCAGCTTGCAAAACGCCTTCTCCTGCTGCATATTCAGTGCCTGCAGCAAATACTTCTACATCATGCGTGCCAGCCGGGACTTCCAGATATCCGGAATCCGTTTTGAAAGGTACTTCTTCGAGCGTTAAATCACCGTTGACGTACACATCCACTGCAGGGGCATCAGGTGAAGCGTGCAATACCCGTACTTTTGCCATGTCACCGTGTTCATCCGCCATGACTAAAGATGCGAGAAGTGAAAATAGCACCAACACTGCGACAAGAGAGACAGATAACTTCTTCATGTGTCCAACCTCTTTCCATATAGTATTTGTATAACTTTTGTACACCTCATTTATACACCTTTAACAACTTAATTTCAATAGATATCACACTATTCTGATAAATTTGAGTTAATTGACCTGGAAAATGATACAAACTTACATTAAAAGGAAAAAGTTGTCAGGAGTGCTTCTTCCTGGCAACTTTTCTCCTCATTTTCTTTAATTGTCTGCGTTTAAATCGATCAAGCTTTCGATCATCGTCCCGCCTAGCGCTTGCGTGGCCAAACGATCCGCTTCAGCGTTTTCTTTTCTCGGGACGAATTCGTATTCAGGACGGATGCCGATATTCTCCAATCGCTGGTCGATGCGGTCAGCCCACTTCGCCAAGCTATGTTCCGGCACTGCCCATTCGCCGCTCATCTGATTGACCACCGTCCTCGAATCGCCGATAAAGCGGACCAGGAGATGATGGACGCCGAGCAATTCGATTTCCTGGACCGCCATCGACAATGCTGCATATTCCGCCTCGTTATTGGAGTCGATCTCATCGATGACCACATTTTTTCTCAAACGGTAATCCTTGCCATTTTGCTTAAAGTAAACCGCGCATCCAAGACCTGCCCGTTTCGAATGGCGGTCAAAACCGCCATCGTAATAAACGATGACATCATGCGGCTCTGTTTCCACTTCCTTGACGTAGTTTTTCAATTCCTTAACGCTCCAATTGCTGTTATGCCGGTCGGCAAATTGAAGGCGCTTTGTGCGCCCTGTGCGTTCTAGGTCCTGCGCTATAATCAGCGCTTCGCTCGCTTCAAGCTCCTCAGAGAGAAATTGCACGACTTTATTTTTCGGTGATTTATATGTCCAATCGATCCGTACTTTCATCCAGCCACCGCCTCTATCCATCGATTAGGCTGTCGTTTTCATTACAGCCCTTTGTCTTCAAAGCGTTTGAGGTCATCTTTATGCCCCATCGCAATCAAAATATCGCCCGCTTCAACTCGGTCTTCGAGCAGCGGCGCAATATTGACATCTTCGCCATGCTTAATCGCCAAAATCATGCAGCCGTAATCTTTGCGGATGTTCAGTTCCCCAAGGGTTTTGCCGATGACTTTTTTTGAGGCTGCCAATTCGATGATGCTATAGTTATCCGATAGATTGATGTAATCGACTACTTTTTCGGAATCGATATGATGGGCTGTCCGGACGCCCATTTCATATTCCGGCTGGATAACACGGTCTGCACCGATGCGTTCCAGAATCTTTTGGTGCTGCTGGTCACGTGCTTTGACCCAAACTTTTGGGACGCCGAGTTCTTTCAGCATGAGCGTACACAAAACGCTCGCCTGCAAGTCATCGCCGATTGCGACAATGGCAAACTCGAAATTGCGGACGCCTAGAGACTTCAAACTGCCTTCATCCGTCGCATCGGCTGTTGCCGTATGGCTCGCATAATCGGACATCGTGCTGACCGTTTCCGGATTGGAATCGATCGCCATGATATCGTGCCCCATCCCGTAAAGTTCCTTGCAGACACTGCTTCCGAAGCGTCCAAGCCCGATTACCACTATTTGTTTTTTCACGTCTGTCCCTACTTTCCATTGCATGATTCGAACGATTTCCCGTTACCAAAATAGTACGCTACTTTTTGGCATTTTGTCGAAGATTTCACTCCCGTTTTGCATATTTAGCCTGGCGAGGGCCAACAAAATTTCTTCTATATTATATGGAGCCATCCTCCAACTCATAAAACAAGCGAATGGCACAGCCTTTCGCTTTGTACTACAATGGAAGGTAATATCCTTTATATCCGATAAAGAAAGGTTGTTTAGTTGATGAAACCATTTGATTCCATTACTGACCTGATTGGCAATACGCCTGTTGTGAAATTGAACCGCATCGTCCCTGAAGGCGCAGCGGATGTCTATGTAAAATTGGAAATGTTCAACCCGACCAAAAGCGTCAAGGACCGGGCGGCTTATAATATGATCAAGCAAGCTGAAGAATCTGGCGCATTGAAGGCGGGGTCGACAATCATCGAACCGACGAGCGGCAATACCGGCATCGGCCTGGCGATGGTCGCTGCAGCGAAAGGCTACCGCTCCATCCTCGTGCTGCCGGATAACGCTACTCAAGAGCGCATCAATTTGTTGAAAGCTTTCGGTTCGGAAGTCGTCTTGACCCCAAGTGACGACAAAATGCCGGGCGCGATCCACAAAGCGCTTGAATTGCGTGAAACGATTCCCGGCAGCTTCATCCCGCAGCAATTTGAAAATCCGGCTAACCCCGATGCCCACCGCGGCACGACGGCACTTGAAATCCTCGAGCAAATGGACGGGCAGCTCGACGCCTTCGTTGCTTCGGCCGGAACAGGCGGCACCATCACCGGAACCGGTGAAACCTTGAAAAAACATTTGCCAAACCTCTATATAACAGTTGTCGAACCGAAAGGCTCACCTGTGCTGTCAGGCGGCAAGCCCGGCAAACATAAGCTGGTGGGCACCAGCCCTGGATTCGTGCCGGATACATTGAACACGGCGATCTACGATGAAATCATGGCGATTGAAGACGAAGACGCTATCGAGATGTTCCGCCGCTCCGCTCGGGAAGAAGGCGTCTTTGTCGGCCCTTCTGCCGGCGCGACCATCTATGCGGCCATCGAGATCGCCAAACGGCTCGGAGCCGGCAAAAAAGTATTGTGCATCGCCCCTGATACTGGCGAACGCTATTTAAGCATGAATCTATTTGAATAAACATATCAAAGAGACCATTCCCTGCTTTCTAAAGTGAGGCAGTCAATTACCTTTATTAGTCTATAGACTGGAGATGATCTGAATGACCACTCAAATGAGAAATGAATTTGACGAATACATCAAAAAATTCAAAGCTTCCAAACCAGAAGAAATCCAGCAAAAAATGCAGGACGCCATTAGCGAGCTCGAAGCTTCCGATGAAGGCAAAGGCATGAAAAAAGGCGATAAAGCCCCAAACTTCAGCTTGCCGGATGCTTCTGGAAACACAGTGGAGCTTTACGATCAATTGAAGCAAGGCCCTGTCATCCTGACCTTTTACCGCGGCAATTGGTGTCCTTACTGCAACATGGAACTCCGGGCTTATCAACAAATCGTCGGGGAAATTCATGGAGCAGGAGCCGAGCTATTGGCCATCAGCCCACAGACTCCTGACCATTCCATGTCCGCACAGGAAAAGCATGACCTGGAATACAAAGTATTAAGCGATGTCGGCAATAAAGCCGCGAGCAACTTCAATTTGGTCTACCAGCTGCCAGAATACTTGGTCGAAGTTTACAAAGACAATAAACTCGATGTCGACAAATACAATGGCGATGAGGAATGGACCTTGCCAGTATCCGCTACGTATATCATTTCAAGCGACGGTACAATCGCTTATGAATATACAAAAGCAGATTACAAGGATCGTGTCGAACCGTCAGAAGTGTTGGCAGAACTGAAAAAACTGTAATGCATTAATACTTATCCCCCTCTAACAAGAGCGGGGATTTTTGTTTGCCCAAATCTCCTTTTGCAATTCCTCCGAATAGCCAGCTGTACAAGCTCTCGATACTTAGCCAGCCAAGCAGGCATTTGTGTTAAAAAGATTATTTTATTCCAATGTCTTTAAAAACCGAAAAAAACTGTCAGGAATTATTGACAATTCCTATAAAAATACTATACTTTATTAAGCAATACCCGATTAGAAAGGTAGGTTTTATAGCCAGTGAATTTTATTGTTTATTGAAATCCAACATATCAACAAAATATATACCGATAAAGACAATAATGCCAACACGGTGTTAGAAGATATAAACCTGGAAATCCCGAAAGGCCAATTCGTCTCTATTCTCGGTCCTTCCGGCTGCGGCAAGTCGACTTTATTGTCGATGATCGCCGGCCTGACTTCCGCTTCGTCGGGCGGCATTGTCGTCGACGGCAAAAGTGTTCAGAAGCCAGGTAAAGACCGCGGCATGGTGTTTCAAGAAGCGGCCCTGTTCCCTTGGATGACCGTTACGGAGAATGTCGTGTTTCCGCTTCGCAAGGAAATGAACAAAAAACAGGCGATCGAACGCGCTCGCCATTTCCTTCAAATGGTCCAGCTCAGCAATTACGCAAGCCATTACCCGCATGAACTGTCAGGCGGCATGCAGCAGCGCGTTTCGATCGCACGCTCGCTTGCGATGGACCCGGCAGTTCTCCTGATGGATGAACCGTTCGGCGCACTTGACGAACAGACGCGCAGCCGGCTTCACGGGCAGCTCGAGAAGATTTGGATCGATACACAGAAAACCATCGTGTTCGTCACCCATAGCATACAAGAATCGATTAAATTATCGGACCGCATTGTCGTCATGGGCACGCGGCCCGGCACTGTCATCGCCGATATCGAAGTCGACATCCCGCGCCCTCGCGACGAACATAAACAACAAGTCGCGGCACTCGAAGAACGCATCATGGGGCTATTGAAAGGCGAAATCGACAAAGTCATAAACGAGGAGCTTGCCTATGAAGCCCGCAGTTAAGCGCCTCATTTTTTTCGCAGCACTTATCTTGTTCTGGGGGCTTGGCTCCCATTTCGAATTATGGCACGAAACCATTCTTCCTTCCCCATTCAGCGTATGGGATGCACTTGTGGCAGGCTTTGCCGACCTGACTTTAGTCTATGATTTAGTGGCAAGTTTCCGCCGCCTGTTGATTGGCCTTGCCGTTTCCTTATTGATCGGCACCGCACTCGGCATTTTGCTGGCACGCTCGAAAACGGCCGACGACACGATCGGCTCGATGGTGCTCGCCTTACAAAGCGTACCGAGCATCATCTGGCTGCCGCTTGCCATGATGTGGTTCGGCCTTGGGGAAGGCGCCATCATCTTCGTCGTCATCTTAGGCGGTACATTCGTCATGACACTGAACGTACGGACGGGCATCAAAAACGTCAATCCTCTCTATATAAAAGCAGCGCGCACGATGGGGTCAAACGGCATCGACTTGTTCTGGAAAGTCATTATCCCAGCCTCTATCCCTTATCTTGTAACCGGTGCGCGTCTCGCCTGGGCATTCGCTTGGCGCGCGCTTATGGCCGGTGAGCTGCTCAGTGCTGGGCCAGGGCTCGGCTACACATTGCGCTACGCTTCCGACTTCGGCAATATGGCGCTCGTTATCGGCGTCATGATCATCATCGGTGTCGTCGGCGCAGTTGTCGACCAATTGATTTTCCAACGCATCGAAAAAAACGTCCTGAAACGATGGGGACTCGAATCCTAATATCACAATCCATTTGAGGAGGAATTATTTTATGAAAAGATCCGGACTTATTTTAACTTCAATTGCGGCTGCGGGCATCTTGTCTGCTTGCGGTGCTTCAGGAGGGGCGACAGGCGGTTCCGAAGATACTCTCGTACTCGGCTATTTCCCGAACCTTGACCACGCCACGGCAATGGTTGCAAAAGACCAGCAATTTTATGAAAACCACTTGCCTGAAGGCACGAACGTTGAATACGTTACATTCGCTGACGGCTCCGACTTTATGACAGCGTTGAAAACTGGCGACATCGACGGCGGGCTGGTCGGTCCCGGGCCTGCCATGAACAACTACACGAACGGCGCGGATGTGCGCATGATCGCTGGTGGCGCGAGCGGCGGAACCGTCGTTATGGCGCGTGACGGCAGCGGCATCGAATCCATTGAAGACATCCCGGGCAGCACATTCATCACGCCGCGCGTCGGCTGCACACATGACGTACAATTCGAAACCTATATGAAAGAGAACGACATCACCTCAAACCGCATCGGCGGCGAAATGGTCCACCAGACCGGCAAGCCGGCTCAATATGAAGCCATGTTCGAAACGGGCAAAATCGATGTCGCAGTTGCCCCGGAACCATGGGCATCCGTCCTTGCACAAAATACCGGCGCCAAAGTGATCATCGAACCGGATGAAATTTCCTTCGGCACTTCCCTTCCGGCATCTGTCCTTGTCACTTCCAGTGAATTGATCGAGTCAGATCCTGAAACCGTGCAGGCCATTGTCGATGCACATGAAGAAGCTACAGTATATATCGAAGAAAACCCTGAAGAATCCAAGGAAATCGTCATCTCCACAATCGATGACATCACCGGCCAGGAACTCGACAAATCCGTTATCGACGGCGCTTGGGACAATATGTTTTTCAGTACGGACATCGACGGCGAGGAAATCCAAGCCTTTGGCGATTCGTCGTTCGACTTGAAATTCCTGAAAGAAAAACCAGACTTCAGCGAATTGACCGATACGCAGTTTTTGAACTAAATGGAAACAAGCGAAACCCCTCACCAATGCAGGTGAGGGGTTTCGTTATGTCCGTAACTGAGGCTTGATAGAATCGGTGTTTCACCCCATCCTTAGGGCATGGCTTTTACCGAAATCGGATACAGCGGGTTATTTCATATCATGGGAAAACTTAAGTTCTTCACCGCCGCGATAATCGACTTCAAGATCGAAATCTTCTACTTCAGCCGCATCGATCGACAATGCTTGCAGAACTTCAGCTTTCATGTCGTCGATGGAACGGGCTGTCGTGATGTTGACTTGGCTGAGCAACTGTTCCATCTCATCGAGTGCTCCTGCCCCTTCGCTTTCCGATCCATCACGGCGCTCGATTTCTGCTTCCCGTTCATCGCCTTCGAAGTCATAACTCGATTCGCCGCCTCCCGCAAATGTCAATTCGAGCGAGAATTCATCGAGTTCTTCAGATCTTGCGCCGTTTCTCACATCGTGGTCGATTTCCATTTCTTCCCCAGAATCGAATTTCACATCCATCTCAAATTCCCGGACATCCGCTTGCGGGGCATTGACCGCTTCCAATACTTCGCGCTTGATGTCTTCAAGCGGGCGTGCCGTTGAAAACTGGAGGGCCTGGAAAAGCTGCGCAAATTCATCTTGGGCTTCCTGGCCAGATAGCCGATCTCCAGAATCGCGCTCAATCGACGCTTCATTGCGGTCGTAATCAAATTCCCATTCACGATCATCCGTAAATTTCAAATCCAAGTCGAATTCACGGATCTCGCTGCTTGCCGCTGGAGATGCTGCCTGTTCATCTTGCGCGGCTTGTTCCGTACTGTCCGCTTGTTCAGCCGAATCGCCCTGCGCTGTGCTGCTATCTCCGTTCGTTGCATCCGTTTGTTGCTGTGTTGCATTTTCGGTAGCCGCTGTTGTCGTTTCGCTCGTATTTTGTCCTGTGCCGCACCCTGCCAATAAAATTACCGCGGCCATTCCTGTCGTCATTTTCTTCATCTTCAAACACCCTTTCTCGCTTTATGATAGTTCTAGCATATCCGCGTAGGCTGAGTGACGGCTGAGGAGAACATTAAAATTCCATGAGAATAAAAAAAGCGGAGGCATCCAAGCCTCCGCACCTTATGAAATACTGGTTTCTTGATTGCGCCAAAACCATATGACGACAGGCACCAATAACAATGACAGGATTCCGCCGGCAAGCGATAGCACCGCAAAACTGGTACCGGCTACGACCATTCCCGACATGCCGCCGCCAGTCGCACCGGCCAAGGCAATCAGGACATCGACCGTCCCTTGTGTTTTCGCCCGCGCTTTCGGTTTCGTCGAATCGACGATCAAGGCCGTCCCGCTGATCAAACCGAAGTTCCAGCCAAGCCCGAGCAACGCCAAGGCGAGAATCAGGACAAACAGCGAATCGCCAGAAGCGAAGGCCGCCACAAGCCCAGCTGCGAGCAAAGTCACCCCCGCTGCGACGACCATCGCGACGCGCCCGGCCTTATCGACCAGCACCCCGGTCACAAGCGACGGCAAATACATCGCCGCGACGTGGATGCCGATGACCATGCCGATCGCATTGAGGCTATGGCCGTGATGGCCCATATGCACCGGTGTCATGGTCATGATCGCAACCATGACGATTTGCGTGATGACCATAACCGTTGCACCGAGGAAAACACCGCGGCTATTGACCGCTGGGCCCGCTACTTCTTCTTCTCCTGACGCGGCTTGATCCCGCTTTTGCTGATCGCTGATAAAACGCGACACCATAAGTGGATCTGGCCGCAATAGCGCAAATAACACGATACCTGCCAGTATGTATGCGACTCCCGCTAAAATGAACGGGCCGGCAAGTGCAGGCACTCCGATCGATTCAGCGAAACTTCCCATGACGCCAACGAGATTCGGCCCGGCAAATGCCCCAAATGTGGTCGCCACCATGGCGACGCTGATGGCTGTGCCGCGCTGTTTCGTGCTTGCCAGGTCGGTTCCTGCATAACGTGCTTGAAGATTCGTCGCCGATCCCGCACCGTAGATGACAAACGCCAGAAACAACAGAAAAACATTGCCCCATATCGCGGAAAATACGACGCCGATCGAGCCAATGCCGCCCGTAAGAAACCCGGCAGCCAAGCCCGTCCTGCGCCCGAAACGCTGAGACAAGCGCCCGACGACGAGCGCGGCCCCTGCCGATCCGAGTGTAAAGAGAAAAACCGGAAGCCCCGCATAACTTTCTGTACCGAGCATATCCCGCGCGAGCAAAGCGCCAACCGTAATCCCGGCAGCCAAGCCAGCTCCACCGAAAATTTGCGAGAGCATGACAATCCATAAGGTTCGCTTGTACAAGCCCCGCAATTTTTCCGGCGACTCGCTATAGCTTTCGAGCATTTGCTTGCCTGCTTGCGTTCTTCCAATAGCCATTGTTCGGCCTCCATTCCAAGTTAAACAATAGCTTCATTATAGCGCGTTTCCTTGTAGGTGGGAGCTTGGAATTTCAGGCAATAAAAAAAGAGCCAGTCGCGGCTCTCTTGTTTCAAACAGCCTGTTCGCTGCTTTCTTCCACTTCGCGTCGCCATTTTCTCAGCGCACGCCGTTGCCTTGAGTCCCGGATTGTGTACTCTTTGGCACGGCCAAGCAAATGGATGCGCTCTGCTTCATGTGCGGAATCGATTTGCCCGAGATGGATCGCCAGAAAGAATTCCAGAAAGCGGATCGCTTCGATCTGTTCTACGGTTGAAGTTGGATTTAATCTATCCAGGTTCAATTTCATTCGCTGCAAATCCATGTTCCCTGATTCATGGAACTTGGAAAAGCGTTTATAAAAAGCCATCATGTCTATATATAAACTGCTGGTTTCTTTGCGAAGCTTGCTTCTGGTCATTGGCGTCATCACGGGAGATCCCTCCTTATTTTCATTTCGTCCGCATGTAACCATGCATAGGGCAGTTAATGATTTCTACCCCGTTTCGCATTTTGTTACACCTGTTCCGAAATAAAAAATGTACGGATGCTTACTCGGATTGTGGATGATTGCCCAAATAAGCGTTGAGAATTTCCGCTGCCCGTTTGCGCACATGAAGATGAGCATGGTCCATCGATTGTTTTTCAGTAACGGCTCCGCCTGAGACTGAATGCACTTCTTTGAAAAAGCACTCCAAGTCCTTGCGGCTCTCGGGATCAATCACGCCGGATAATAAGATGACCGGCTTGCCATGGACAGCAGCCATTTGCGCAATGCCAAAAGCTGTTTTTCCAGATAAGGTTTGGCGGTCGGATTTTCCTTCACCCGTGAAAATCAAATCACTCGACGCCACGCTTTCTGAAAACCCTGAAGCTTCAAGAACGACATCGATGCCGCGCTGCATGACAGCCGGAAAGAATGCCAAAAATGCACCACCGGCACCACCTGCAGCCCCCGCCCCTGGATAGTCATGCAAAGCATGTCCGGTCTGTTTCTCCACAAGATCGGCGTAATGGCTTAACTTCCTGTCTAGCACCTCCGCGATTTCATCGGTCGCGCCTTTTTGTGGGCCGAAAACATGCGAAGCGCCATTTGGGCCAATCAGCGGGTTGTCGACATCGCTCGCGATGACGAATCGGCAATCCTGAAGGCGCGTGTCGAAAGAGCTTGCATCTATTGTATAAAGTTCATCCAACCCCCCTGCTCCTGGCGGCAGTTCCTTACCTGAAGCATCGAGAAATCGCATACCAAGTGCACGCAGTATTCCTGTGCCTCCATCATTCGTCGCGCTCCCTCCAAGCCCGATGATGAAATCTCGAAATCCGGCGTCAAGCGCATGGCGGATCAATTCGCCGGTGCCGTCCGTCGATGTACGCTCCGGATCGCGTTCTGTTTCTGAAAGCAAGGTCAGGCCGGATGCCTCTGCAATTTCAATGACGCAAGTTTCGCCGTTTCCAAGCACGCCGTAGCTGGCAGCGACCGGCTTGCCGAGCGGCCCTGAAACTTGTTGTGTTACGATACAACCGTTTGTCGCTGCGACCAGATTCGCCATGGTGCCTTCACCGCCGTCCGCGGACGGCAATTCGATGACCTTGCAATCCGGGGCGGTGTCCAGTATTCCTTCGGCCATTGCGCGTGCCGCTTGCTCTGCTGAAATGCTGCCTTTAAAAGAATCCGGCGCCACAATAATTTTCATCCAATTCCCCCTCAACGTAAGTAAATACAACCGTTCAAAAAGTCTATCTATAAAGAATGTACAAGTTTTAAAAAGTTGCCGCAAGATGTTTAAGCAGGATCCGCATGTGGTAACTAGTAAACAGAAGCGTATAGTGTGCTTCCCCTTCACCCCCAAATTTTTTGAAGGCCCGATGCAGGCAACTGCACCGGGCCATTTCTTTTGCGTTCAACCAAAAATCCCCCTGGCAATATTTGCTGGGGGATTTTTTTCTTATATAATGCCTTGCCAGCGCAAGATCACTTCAGCGATAAGGGCTGAGCCGATAAAAGTCCCGAGAAAGACCGCGATCGCCACCAAAAAGCTCCGGAAGCCCAGTTTGCGGAAATCCGCCCAGTTCGATCCGACCGAGATGCCGGCGTAAGCGAGGATTGGTGTGGCAAGCGCCAAGATGCCGATCTGGCTGGTCCAGGCAACGACATAATCCGAACCCGGAAACCACGGCAAGGAAATGATGATGGCCAGTATGCCGATATAGCCGACTGCCGGCATGCTGAAGGGCAATGCCTTCTCCAACATCAAACCGACGAGGCTCACGGCGATCAAGACCAGCATTCCCGGAATCGCTTCCCATGGCAAGACATCCATCCCGAACCAATTGCCGATCAAAGCGGCAACGCCGAAAATAGCCAATACCCACGTCCATTCGATGACACTCTTAAGCATGTGGCCCGCCTCCCTTCGCAGCTTTTCGTTCCGATCTGCGCATCATAATGCTGTACAACTTCTCCGTTAGCGGCAAGCCAATAAAAATACTGAAATACAAGCCAGTGGACAGCGATAGTAAATTACTCGCTCCCGCAAAGGCGACAATCTGTTCTTCCAGTTCCGGATACGCCCCGATCAGCGAACCACTGGCCGCAGCCATCATCGACCCGCTCCCGACGCCGGATGCCATGGCAAACGACAAAGGATGAAGCGGCGTCGCCGTCGCAAGCAATCCCGAAATCAAGCCAAGAAAAACGGCTCCGAATACCGTTCCGAAAATATAGACCGCCATGACTCCGCGGCCTTCAGGTGAAGAGAATCCAAACTTATTGACAATCAACCCGACATTCGGCTCACGCGCAATCGAATGGGTCATACCGATGCTTTCCCTGCGGAACCCAAGCAGCACCGCCAGCGGCAGCGCCAGGAAAATCGTCCCCAAATTGCCGAGTTCCTGCAACAAAAGCGCAGGCCCCGCTGCAATAATCGCTTCAATCTGCGGCCCAATCGTGACACCAATTTTGGCAATCAGCAAAGTCACGCCTAAAATGATGAGTGGTTCTGCATTTTTGGCGTTTTTCTCGGAAATGAGCGGTGTGAAATACAAGCCAAGCCCCAAAAAGAATGCATATAACATCGGTAATAATAGAATGACTCCTGGCCCTACCGAAATACTGAACTGGCCAATCGCTTCGGTAATGGCTACCAAAATAAAGGCAATGGCATGTAAACGCCAATCTTTGATGACAGTTCCCAACTCTACTTTCTCCATCTCTTCTCCACCCTTTCTTCGGAAATAACAGCAATTTCGAAAATAAATCGCTTTCCATAAACCCAGTCTACGCTATTTAACGTACGATTCAATACATTATTTATAATTCATTCGCTTTTTGTTCTAAAGAAAGCATGTCATTTACAGAAGTTACAGATTTTTCAATCTAAATGAAAAAGCAGAAGCCTGGGCTTCTGCTTTTATTCCGTCGGATCGTATAAGGTGACACTTTCGATGTAATTGATGTATTTCCTTAATTCTTTCGCTTGCTGCCGTGTGATTTCCGCGGCATCGTACATATCGTAGATTTTGGCGCGCCCCATGTCCATGACATTGATGCGCAGCTCTTCTTTTTGCATCTCGTAACGTTCATCATACAAGGTTTCGGGCTTTCTCAAACGGCTGATCATTTTCCGGTACTCGGTCAAAACTGCTTCGACGATGTCTTTATGTGAAGCTTTTTGATGATAAGCTTCCAAATTCTCCAGGGCGGCTTCAAGCGCCTTCAATTGCACTTCACGGCCAACCTGGTATTCGACCAGTCGAATTTCCTCTTCCTGCCAGTTTTCCCCACGGAACCTGCGCCACGCGCGGATCAATTTTCCTTGCAAATAAATCAGTGTAGACCGGGCGTTATGGGCAATCGCTTCCTCGCGGCGGTTCAGCGAATTCTCGAATGCTGTGTAGACTTCCCGTTCCATGCCTTCTGTCTTCTTGAGCCTTTCGATAAAGCGGCGCTCGGCTCTTAAAGCTCGTAGCCGCACTTCTTTCATGCGGCGCTGGTATTTCTTGTTCGCCTCTTTCGCTTCTTCGCCTTCAGGCTGGACTTGCTGGAAACGCAAACGGTATTCATCCATCAATTCATATGCTGCCGTTTCATTCGCTTCGGTCATTTCCGATTTGATGCGGGCGATCGATGCCAGCAAAATACGCCGTCTTGCTTCTTCCAAGTCGATTGTATCGCCGTCATCGCTTCCGGCCAATTTGCCCTTGCTGAGCAGCGGCAAGCAGGCGGTCGCAAGCAGCAGCGTCAAGAGGATCGTCCCGACTGCGAGAAACAGCAGCAGTGAGCGCTGCGGAAAAATATAGCCGCCTTCAATGATCATTGGCAAGGACAAAATCCCGACCATGGTCACCGTCCCCCGTACGCCTGTCAGGCTGACGAATAAAGTCAGCTTGAGGCTCGGCTTTGCAGCATCCTCCATTTTGCCGAAGCGGTACTCGTAGTGGGAAAATAAATAGGCCCAAATAAAGCGGATGCCCAGCAGCATCGCGGTAATCGCCAGTACATAAGACAGCAGGACGCTTGCATCCATACTCGGATTTTTCAACGCGCCGCTCATCGCTCCGGGGATGTTGAGCCCGAGCAACAAGAAAATGATGCCGTTCAACACAAAGGTGATGATCGTCCAAATGTTTTCCGTCAGCATCTGCTCTTCTGCAACCAGCGCTTCGGTGTCTTCCTGCACGAGCGAATGAACAATTCCCCCGACGACCACGGCGATAACGCCGGATGCCCCTAATAATTCCTCCGCCACGACAAAGATGATGAACGGTGTCATGATTTGCAAAAGCGAATGGAACGTGACGTCATTGATCCCTTGTTTGCGGAACAATAAGCGGATGCCAACAAACAGCAAGGCGATCACGGCTCCAAGAAGTGCACCCGCCAAAAATTTATAGGAAAAATTAAAAATTGCGGAGTATAGCGAGAAGGTTCCGGTGACCACTGCAGCGACCGCATAATTGAATGCGACGAGACCCGAAGCGTCATTAATCAGCGACTCGCCGCGCACCAGGCTCAACACATTGCTTGGGATGCGGACTCGCTGGGAGATGCCGTTCACGGCGACAGGGTCCGTCGGCGACAGGATGGCAGCCAATGCGAACGCAGCGGCAAGCGGGATATCTCCAATGAGCCAGTGGATAAAGTAACCGCCGATCAAGGTCGTCAGCAGCACAAGAATGACGGCATTGCCGAAGATCGGCCCGCGCATGCGCCATAATTCCTCACGTGGAAAATGCCGCCCATCGTTGAACAAGAGCGGTGCAATAAACAGCAATAGAAACCATTCGGCTTCCAATTCAAATGTAAAATCCTCGAAGACCAGCACGATGATCGTCCCGAGCGCCACTTGGATAAGCGCTGCCGGCACTTGCGGCACATAGTGGCTCACTACATTGGAGACGAGGAGCGCGATCAGCAGGACCATTATAGTCAACAATAATTCCATCAATATTCCCCATTTACTTGTGATGATACATGTATACCCCGATTATGTTTTCGGTTATCCACTTCTTGATGACTTTCTAATTAGAACAATCGTTTTCTGGGTAAACTATGAAAAAGCACACGCCATCCGGCCGAAGGAGGTCTACCACTTGTCACGGCAATCCTATCGAAAAGAAAAAAACCAGCTGACCTATACCCAACAGCACCTCGCAAACGAGCGCACTTATCTTGCTTGGATCCGCACGGCAATCTCCATCGTCGGCGTCGGCTTCCTGGCGACGAGCCTCCATTTCACGATGGGCGTTGTGCGCAATCCTTTTGTCGATTTATTTACCATCATCCTCGGCATTTTTGCTTGTGTATTCGGCCTGGTCATCATTTTCACAGCTACACGCACCTACCGCGAAAAACGCCAGCAAATCATCCAGGAAACCTTTTATTCATCGAATCTGCGCATCAGCATGATTTCCACGATGCTGTCGATCATGATTATCATGGTGATCATCTATTTCTTTATCATTATGTGAATCATTTGCGCCTTCAGCTCGTTTTCGTGTGTGCCATTAGATAAAAACAGGCTATTTATCATGGCAAAACAGAAAAAGCCTAGTCACTTCCTCATGGTTATAGTATTCTGAAATCAATCAATCTGACGGATACTACGTGCGCCCGCCCGGCTATTTTAGGCAGGATCCTTGAAAGGAAGTGACTCATGGCAACTATCCCAAAATGGTTTATCGTATGCCTGGCTGCTATCGGAACTTTGGCTATCAGCGGTGAACAGCCGTCAGCTTTAGAATCCAGCCCGCATGAATTTACATTGCGTCCCATCCCACCTGCGATGATACCTGAGCGATTGGCGAGAAACCATCGCGTGAGCTTGTCGGCAATCGGTGATGTGCTCATCCATGAGCCGCTTTACGAAGATGCCAAGACAGGCAGCACGTATGATTTTGATTCCATGTTTGCACCAATCCAGCCCTTCCTCGAATCTTCCGATATTACCGTCGCCAATTCCGAAAGCATTATCGGCGGCAGTGAAATTGGCGTGTCCACCTATCCATCGTTCAACAGCCCATTCGAGCTTGGCGATGCCATGAAAAATGCCGGAATCGATGTGGTTTCCATGGCGAACAATCATACCTTGGACCGCGGCGTCCGGGCCATCGAGAACGCCATTTCCCATTGGCGGGCTATCGGAATGGTATCAACCGGTTCTCATCTGTCCGCACAACAGCGTGCCGATATTCCAGTGCTCGAGCGCAACGGCATCGCTTTATCTTTTTTATCCTATACGTATGGAACCAATGGTGTCCCGACCCCCGCCGACCGGCCGTATTTAGTCAATCGTATCGACCGGGAGTTGATCCAACAGGATTTGGCGTATGCGCGCAAGCATTCCGATGTAACAGTGTTAAGCCTGCATTTCGGCAATGAATACGAAGCGATGCCGACACAAGAGCAAGCAGAACTCGCCCTTTTTGCCGCTGAAAACGGCGCAGATATCATTCTTGGGCATCACCCGCATGTCTTGCAGCCGCCTGCCTGGATTAACACTGCAGACGGTCGCCGCAGCTTTGTCTTTTACTCGCTCGGCAACTTCCTGTCCGGGCAAAAAGGCGTAGAGAGACGAATCGGCGGCATCGCCCATTTAGAAATCGAGAAATTTGAAACGGCAAAAGGTTCAAGCATTGTCCTCACAAATCCAGCCTTCACCCCCACTTTCGTGCAACACGACGGGTTTGAGGATTTTGAGGTTTTGCTGTTGAAAGATATCAATACTGAATGGAACGCCAACACGAAAGCTCATCTTGCCACTTGGATGCCTGAACTCAAATTCCGCGAATAGAGGAGTGATTTGCAGATGCAGGATTGGAAAGTAGAGGAACAAAAACTATACATTCCCGCCACCGAAGCGCATGCCGTCCACATCCCGAAACAATTCTATTTTGTCATCGACGGGCGCGAAAGCCTCGGGTCTGAGGATTTCCATGAGCGCCTTCGTGTATTGACTGCCCTTTCGGAAGCCGTGCGGACGATTCCACAATTCGGCCACCGTCCGCCAGGTTTTGCGGAATATTCCCTTTATCCGCTCGAAACACTCCACCACGCTGAAATTCCAGATGGGTTGCCGGCAACGTTCTCGCTGATGATTCGCCAGCCGGATTTCATCGACAATGAAACAATCGACCGCGCGTTCAACTTGATTCACAAAGAGCGAAAGTTTCCGCTGCTTCCAGAAGTCGCATTTGAGGAATTTGAAGATGGCTTATCGGTCCAATTGCGCAGCGCCAAAAATCTTGAACCGGCCGTGGAAGCGTTCAGCAAAATCGATCGTTTCCTGCTGGGGAATGCTTTGAAGCGGCGCAATTCCCACCACCGCGAGATTTATCCAGGACATGAGCGCGCTTTGTTCGATGAAGTGGTGTACCGCGTGTTTGTTGAGGAAGCACAGTAACCCCTATCCTGCACAATGTTCAGTAACTAAAGGAAAAGCCGTCCCCAAAAGTGTCAGCGCACTTTTCCAGACGGCTTTTTCCCATTACATCGAACTTTTCTTATAATTTTCATCTCGCCGGAAATTTCCGACCACTTCCATCGTCTCGGTGATGCTGACGAAGGCATTTGGGTCGATTTCCCGAATCAAGGGGCGGACAAATGCCAGTTCGTAACGGGTGATGACGCTATGCAGCACTTTCACCTTGGCGCCGGTATAAGCCCCTTCCCCGTCCGTTACCGTGATGCCGCGGTATAGGTTCGTCAATAGCTTCTTCTTCACTTCGTCGCCTTTTGCCGTCACCACCATCAAGCTGAGCTTGATATGGCGCGTGTGGATGCGGTCAACAACGATTCCCGTGATATAGATCGATGCCATCGTATACATCGCGAGCTCCCAGTTGAAGATAAAGCCCGAGATGAACACGACGCCGCTGTTTAAAGTGAAAACCATGAAGCCAAGCGGGATATCGCGCTTCATTGTCAGCAACAGGCCGATGACATCAAAGCCACCCGTCGACCCGTAAAAGCGGATGATGATCCCGACTGCAGCGCCTGAAATAACGCCGCCGAACACCGATGACAATAGTGCATCTTCTGTTACTTGGACAATCGGGATGTAGAGCATGGCAATCGACGTCACAGCTACTGAAAAAATGCTGTTGCCGATAAAAGTCTTGCCGAGCTTCATCCAACCGATGACCAAAATCGGCAAGTTCAGCAAAATCAGCCAAATCCCCGAGTTGATCGGCGTCATCAAGCCGAAGATCATGGCGATGCCGGTAACCCCTCCTGATAAAATTTCATGTGGCAGCAAAAACATATTGAAAGCGATCGCCATAACAATGGAAGCAATGAAAATTGCCCCGAGGCGGTAAAATTTGTCCATTTTCAATTCTCCGTTCATCTAGTGGTAATGAGCGATGCCCGCATTCCGTTGAAGGCGATGGGGCAAGGCAGCGATTCACATTATAGGGGGTGCGATCATAGAAAAGCAAGCACTTCTGGTTGGAATTCTGCTTTCCTGTTATTCACGGAATATTCCTCATACAGGCGCTGTTTCAAAAGCTGCAATTGAATGCTGGAAAAATTAAGATTAAAATAGAACAAGACAGTGCACGGCAAGGAGAGATATTATGGATCCGTTAGACATTATCGACAATATGGATAAAATCATGCCGGTGTTCCAGCCGATCATCAGCGCCGTCAAACACGACGTCATCGGTTACGAACTGCTCGGCCGCTACATAGAACCGGACGGAACCAAATCACTCGGCGATTTCTTCAACGACCCGGAAGTTCCGGACGAGTTCAAAACAGAAGTGGACCAAAGGCTGCTTGAAATGGCACTCGATCAATTGCTGCAGCAAAACAGTGACTGCCTGTTGTTCATCAATCGCAATGCCCGCCAGCTGATGGCAGGAGACGGCGAAGATTTCTTAAAAACCTTGATCGAATACCGCAAACGCGGCTTCCCGCTCGAACGCATTGTCCTTGAAATTACCGAACATGATTTCAATGATGATTTCGATACACTCAACCACTTGCTCTTGTATTTCAAAACTTACGGCATCCAAATCGCTGTCGATCATGTCGGGGCGAAAAGTTCGAACATCGACCGTATCCGGCAGTTGCGGCCGCATATCCTGAAAATCGATATGAGCATCAGCCGACATCACCAGCCCGATGCATTCCAGGACATCATCCATTCGTTATCGATGCTTGCCCACCGCATCGGCGCACGGCTGTTATACGAATATATAGAAGATAACCATCAATTGTATTTCGCCTGGAAACACGGCGGACATTATTACCAAGGCTATTACCTGGCCCATCCGGACCCTGCCCTGCTGACGACGGATTCCTTGTCCATCCACGTCGGTGATCACGTAAAGGAATTTGTCCACCGCGAAAAAGCGATGGTCAGCGAACGCTTGGCCTATACCGCCCGTTCCGAAGATAAACTCAAACGATTGACGGGCAAATGGCAAAGCCCCGATTATGCCGACCGGTTCATCCAGGAAGTGCTGCCGCTTTTCGAAGCGGAAAGTTTCCGCATCTACATCTGCAATGGCGACGGGGAACAAGTTTCCTCCAACTTCCGGAAAACCGCCGGAAGCTGGCAAGGTGAACCGCAGCAAATCGGTTCACACTGGGCTTTCCGACCGTATTTCCTGGAGAATATGATGCTCATGAAAGTGAGCCACAAGGGACGCCTGTCGGACATCTATGCCGATATCGAAACAGGGGAAATGATCCGCACCTTCAGCTATCCGCTGTCGGATACTTGCTTCCTGTTCGTCGATCTAAGCTACGAATTCATTTCTGAAAATGATTATTTATTGTTTCAATAAATTACAGTCAAAAAGAAACCCGAAGCAGCATTTGCCGCTTCGGGTTTTGTCATTCCGCTTCCTTTTCCAGCTTGTCGATATAATGCTTGAGCTTGTCTTTTTGCTCACCGCTGATTTCCGGTAATTCCGGGTTGATTTCTTCCAACATCTCCACCATCACCTGGGCGATAATCAAACGGGAATACATTTCATCATCTGCCGGCAATATGTACCAAGGGGCATGATCTGTAGAGGTGTGTGTCAACATATCCCCAAATATGTCCTGGTAATCCTCCCAATGCTCGCGTTCTTCGACATCGCTGAAGGAAAACTCCCAATTCTTCTCTGGGTTTTTCATCCGTTCGAGCAGGCGCGTGGTTTGTTCTTCTTTGGAAATATTGAAGAAGAATTTCACAAACGGAAAACCGTTTTCGAACATGTACCGCTCAAATTCGTTGATTTGCCGGTAGCGACGGTTCCATACTTCACCGTCGATCAATTGATTGGGCAGCGGCTCATCTTCGAGGAGATTATGGACACGCGTTGCAATGACTTCTTCGTAATGGGAACGGTTCAAAATACCGATCTGCCCGCGCTCCGGCAAAGCTTTATGCAAGCGCCATAAATAATCATGCTTTAATTCTTCTTCCGTCGGTTTTCCGAGCGTCGTCACTCTCAGCCCTTGCGCGGTCAAGTTCGAGAACAGGTAAGTGATGGCTTCATCTTTTCCGGCTGCATCCATCGCTTGAAGAGCCACCACAATGCCTTTTTCTTCCTCCGCATGAAGCCGGATGTGCCATTTCTTCAATTCTTCGATCGTTTTCTTCAATTGCTGTTCGATTTGTTCGGATTCCGTTCCTTTATTTTCATGTGTCGCCCACTCTGCCAAATCTACGTGGCGCCCAGCCTCCACTTTGTATTGTTGAGTATCCAAGAAATCTCTCCTTCAAAATAGATGTTTTCCATCCCTATACCCTGTTTGAGCATTTGGAATTACAGGGCTTTTTCCTCAATCTGCTTTTTTCTGCTTACACACCGTGAGCTATTAACTTGCCGTACTCGCGCTGCACGAAAAAGCTCCTTTGATACCCTTAAGGATAGCAAAGGAGCTTTTTCGCTTATGAATTGAATTATTCGTAGGCAATCGAACCGTCTGCCTGCTGCTCATACCTGATGTCTTCCTGTTCCATCAAAGAAATCAAAATCTCGGCTTTATCGTCTGCTTTCTCTTTTTGGCGGTCCAGGATCTCATCCAGTCTTTCGTGAACTTCTTCGACGTGGTTTTTCTGCAAAGTCTTCGTCATTTCACGCGTCAACTCAATTTGGGCAAAATGATAGGACTCCAATTGCGCGAGACGCGGGTCGTCCGTGTCGAGTTCTTTGGACAGCTGCTCCAACTTTTCCTCCATCTCTTTGATATGGAGTTCTGTAAGTGAATTATGATCATACAAGCGGATGAGCGAATTGCTCACTTCTTTGAGTGTTTCCTCGCTCTTCTCGCTCTGGAAAATGTATTGCTGGATTTCATCTTGTTCAGCATCCGCCTTTGAGCGTTCATCATTCCACGGAGCGACATAACTCGCGAAGGAATACACATTCCATAAGATAAACAACAGTAAAATACCGCCACCGGCCTTCAGCCAAAGTTTGCGGCGCCCTGGATCTTTTTTATTGGATCGAAAATTTGGCGGCTCAGCACCGGTTTCGGCGTTTTTTTCCGCTTCGATTCGATTGGATTCATTATGCGGATTACTATCTGAAAACTCATTGTAATTAGCCATGTTACCCTCCGGACATCTATTCGTAACACGATTGTAACAAAAAACATTAAAAATAGCATCCGTTTTTTTAAAGAAACACAGAAATTATGACAAAATTCGACAAAGCGATGAAGATTTTCGTCATTGCTGAAGCAGATTGCATCCCCCTTCTACACTCTATTTGAAAGATTAGCATCCGTTTTTTTCGGGTAAACTATTTGCAACTATCATCAGCTGCTCAAATCACTTTTCCATTCCACAAGTATCCCTTTTTTCACGGAGAGCAGAAAGAAAGGCGGTCTTTTCATGCGCATTTCCTGTATGGGAAGTATACTTATTTCAATTATTTTGTCGATTGTATTGACCATTTTGCTGAATTTGCTCTTTTTCTAGCTGCGCCATGCTTGCTGGCCCATCGCTGCGAAAGCTTTGCATATATTAGAAATGGAGGAACTCCAGATGACAAGAACATTCGTGATCCTCTTGATCGTGTCGGCGCTGTTGTTCATCGGATTCTATTTTGTCATTACGCTCTATAACCGTTTTGTCGGAGGGGTTGTCCTAGCGGGTATTGAATTCCCTACAGCAGCCATCTTATACGAAATGCTGTCATCCCCATTCCAGGCATAATCCTCTTCAGCTAAAGAAAACCCCATCGTCTGAGCGATGGGGTTTCTTTATTCGACGGGGTTTTGTTGCGTGTCTCCCGTTTCAGATTTACGATAATCGAACTGCCATTGCACACCGAATTTATCTTGTACGACGCCGTATGCTTCGCTCCAATAGCTCTCCTCGAATTCAAAGATCACTTTGCCGCTTTCTGCAAGCTTCTTGAAATCGGCTTTCATTTCACCCAATTGTTCCGAACGGACGGACACGTGAAAATTACTGCCGAATGTCGCGGGTTTTCCTGGCATTGCGTCCGACAGCAATAAATAATTGCCGTAGAGCGGAATAGCGGCCTCCAGGATCAATTCCTTTAAATCCTCGTCGAGTTTTGATCCCGGGTTGTCTCCGTAATGGATGACGGAAACATCGGATACACCAAAGACGCCTTCATAATAAGACAGCACTTCTTTGCAGTTTCCATTAAAAATGACTTGTGGATGAATCGCCACTTCTTCGCCCCCTCTTGAACTTTCCCTATCACCCTCTTTTCCCTTCCACTTCCAGCGCTAAACGCCCGCTTCTATTTCCAAGCGGGCAATTTTTTTAAAAACGAATAGACAATCGGCCCCAAAAAGACCGCCGCCAAAAATAGATAAAACGATACTGAAGCAATGAGTACCGTGAAAATACCGCTCCATAAAGCCGCCACCAAATACAAAAACAACAAGAGCAATGCCCAGACGATGCTGATGCGAAGCGCCGCATTTTTCATCCGGATCCTTCTCAGCGCTGCCAAGCCCAATGACAACAGAAAAGCAGGGACTACCATCCATAACAGGGTGCTTGTCGCCATATCGCCTCTTACTTCATCGTTCAATAACAGCGTATCCGAACCGCCAGAAGTTGCCATCGTCACCAACAGCCCGACGACAGTAATCAATGCATAAAGCCCCAAGCCGAACAACAGATCTTTAACCAATTCCACCGCTTTCCAATTTTCCAACGTCTTCCCTCCTTATCGTTCCCGGAACTTTTCGGCTTTTCAGCCTGCCGGGAAACAATGGCTATTCCGATTAGTTCGCCGCCATCCCGCCTTTCCCCTGCCGCCTCTTCAAATCAGAACATGTGCTTCACACCATCCGAATGCCGCCCGCTTAACTTTTTTCGTTTCACGATCGTTTTTGCTTTGTAGTGATGCCCGCAATACACTAAAATTATTATGCAACTATGACCCTTTAAGGAGTGACGATACATGAACGAAACGATCCGCCAGTTGACCGGCGATGATTTTCAGGCTTTGCAAGACATGGATACCGGCATCGATGATGATTATGTCATCCGGGTATTCGACCGGATTTCCACAGGGCCTAACCGTTTATTCGGTTTGTTCCATGACGGCCGCCTGGCGAGTATCGGGGGCTATACCATTTTCGCGGGCAGTTATGCCATGCTCGGACGCATGCGGAGCGATGTGCGCTTCCGCGGCCTCAGCCTATCCTCCCGTTTGATGGCCTATGTCCGTGATGCGGCACTCGATCACCCGGGCATCCGTTTTGTGGGCGCCAATACACAGGAGTTCAATCTCCCGGCACAGCGCGTTCTGGAAAAAATCGGACTGTCCCGCCAAGCTGAACTATTTTCTGCAATTGCAGAGAACGTGAAAACTTTCGAAACTGCTGCCGCCCCTTGGCGAAAAATTGAAAGCGCTGATGAAAAGATGGGCTGGCTCGAGGCGGTCTACATTCGTTCGGAGCGGGTCTTTCCTTTCGAATGCTATTACCCGTTTCCCGCAAGCCCTGACCTGTTTTCCATCCAAGCGCTTGAGCAATGGGACTTCTATGAAAACCCGGCACGCGACCGGATCGTCATCACCAAACACGATGTGAAAAAATATGATTATTTGCACACGCTTTACCCTTGGGAAGATTTATTCGAACAGCCGGGACTATGGGAAACTTTACACGAACCCCTCGAGAAGATCCGTCTCGGTTCCGCGGAAGGCGCATTTGTCTGGATGGACCTGACCCGCAAGCAGGCAAGCAAACTGCCCGAAGGCCATCCCTTTGAGCTCCCTTCTCCATGGTTTTTATACGGCACGGATATCCAGTAAGTAGTTCTCCTCCCCTTCTAATGTTTAAGCGGCCTTCTTAATAGGAAGACATAAAGTATAGAAGGAAATCAGCCAAGGAGGAGAAGATAATGACACAGCAGGAAGATCGACAAGAAGAAGTCACAGAAGACTTGAAGCAGGAAATGCCGGCAAAAGAAGTGAAAAACGGCGTCGAGCTTACGAACCCGCTTGAAATTGTCCAGCGCATGCTTGAAGTTGCGACGCAGGAACTCAAATTGCCGCAAGGGGTGTACGAAATCCTCAAAAAACCGAAGCGCATCTTGAAAGTATCGATTCCGGTGCGCATGGATGACGGGACGTACCGTGAATTCGAAGGTTACCGCTCCCAGCATTTGGACGTACTCGGCCCGACGAAAGGCGGCGTACGTTTCCATCCGGGAGTGACAGAAGATGAAGTAGCCGCCTTATCGATTTGGATGTCGATGAAAGCGGCCATTCTCGGAATCCCTTATGGCGGCGGCAAAGGCGGAATCGTCGTGAATCCGAAAGAGCTGTCCGAACGGGAACTCGAGGAATTGTCCCGGGGCTTTATCCGTGAACTCGAACCGATCATGGGGCCTGAAAAAGATATCCCGGCGCCAGACGTCAACACGACGCCTCAGATCATGGGGTGGATGATCGATGAATTTTCCCGCCTGAAAGGAAAAAATGTACCCGGTACGATTACCGGCAAGCCCTTGATTCTTGGAGGATCGGAAGGCCGCGTCGAAGCAACCGGACGCGGGGTCGTCTTCACCATCGAAGATGCCGCCAAGAAACTAGGACTTGAACTCGAAGGCATGACCGCAGTCGTCCAAGGCTTCGGGAATGTCGGATCGATCACCGCCAAACTATTGCATGAACGCGGCGTGAAAGTGCTTGGCATTGTTGATGCTGGCGGCGGCATTTACCATAAGGACGGCCTGCCTATCGAAGAATTGATAGGATACGCCCAAACAACCGGTACAGTTGCGGGATACAATGGCTACGGATCACTCAGCAATGAGGAATTGTTCGCAGCCGATGTAGATATCCTCGTGCCCGCTGCGCTCGAAAACCAGATTACTTCAGTTACCGGCCCGACCATCCGTGCCAAGATCGTGGCGGAAGCGGCGAACGGCCCGACGACACCGGACGGCAACATTGCAATGGAAAAGAATGGGATCACGGTCATTCCCGACATTTTGTGCAATGCAGGCGGCGTCACGGTTTCCTATTTCGAATGGGTGCAGAACACGACCCATCTGCGCTGGACCGAACAAGAAGTGAATGAAAGGCTCCATACTGAAATGACAGAGGCTTTCAACGATGTCTATGAAATGAAAGAACAAAAAGGCAGCACCATGCGAGAGGCAGCCTATTTGGTCGCTGTCGAACGCATCGCCCTAGCGATGGAAGCACGCGGCTGGATTTAAGAGAAGAAGCAGTTCCAAGAGCTCGTGAAACTGGGCTTTTGGGGCTGCTCTTTTTTTCTTTTTCCCGCCGATGTTTCCGAACCCCTGTTTACAGGTAGTGAATAAAGAAGGTCCTCACTGCAAAAAAAGGAGAACGACGATGAAAACAATTGATTACTGGGTCTATTTGGCCTTTTCCGCATTTAAATTATTTCTCTTCAGCTTGTACACCGATACCCCGTTCAGCTTCGGCTTTTTTCTGATCAGCTTATCGAGCGCATTGATTCTTTCGAGTTGGACTTTATTGATCAATGCCCGCAAGCGGCGCTGGATTTTACTATCGCTTTTGGCGCTGCATAGCATTCTGCTGATTTCGGATGTCTGGTATTACCGCTATTTCGGCGATCTGTTATCCGTTCAATTAATTCCATCAATGACGCAAATGAATGATGTAGGCGGTGGATTTTTGAGCTTGATCCGCTGGACGGACTTTTTCTTCTTTGCCGACTTCCTGCTGTTTCTCGCCTTCATATTCGTCTTGAAAAAGCGCCGTACAGCGCCACGGCAGACGACAAATGGCAAACTGGCAGCTGTGATTGCTTCAATTGGCCTGCTACTATTTGCTGCCCCGCTCCTTACAAGTATCGCAAAAGGCGAACGTTGGCTAACGGGAGATGCCACCAGTAATATGCGTGAATACTATGAGCTTGGATTTTGGGGCTATCATGGCTATGATTTCGGGAAAGGGGTTGTTTCCGTTTTCCGCGAGCCAAAACCGTCGGAACAGGACAAAGCCTTGCTCCTGGAAGCTGCCGCAGAAATCAACACGAAAAACAGTGGCGATCAGCCCAATATTATCCTCGTCCAGTTGGAATCGCTGCAGAGCTCAGTTATCGGCCAGGAAATTGGCGGTGAAGAAGTGACGCCTTACTTGAACCAACTCGAGGAGGAAATGCTGTACTTCCCTTCTTTCCACCATCAGACCCATGAAGGGCGTACATCGGATGCAGAGTTTGTCATCAACACATCGCTCCATCCACTGCGCACAGGTTCCGTCTACACCCGGTTCCCAGACAGCACCTTCGCCCCGCTTCCGGAAGCTTTGCAAAAAGGCGGCTACGATACAGCGGCCATGCATGCTTATGAAGCAAGTTTCTGGAATCGCAATACCGTCTATGAAAACATCGGATTTTCCCATTTTTTCAGCGAAAAAGATTATCCGGATAAAGAAAAAATCGGCATGGCGATCAACGATAAAGACTTTTTCCGTACTTCGGTCGAACACATCCAAAAATTAGAAGAACCGTATTACGCTTTCATGATCGCCTTAAGCAGCCATATCCCTTTTACAATTCCCGAAGATCAAAAGGAATTGGCTTTGCCTGGGTACGAAAATGAATTGGTGCAGAATTATTACCATACGATCCATTATGTCGATGGTGCAGTCGAAGTGCTCGTCGATGAATTGAAACAGCAAGACATGTGGGATGATTCGTTGGTCATTTTCTACGGCGACCACGACAGCGGATTGACCGAACAAGGCCGTGAGATGGCCACTCAGCTCGATGAAAACGGAGTGACGGAGCAATTTGAATTGTTCCGCCAAGTTCCCCTATGGATCAAGCCGCCAAATCTGGCGGAAGGCGAAACGGTCGAGACCGTCGGCGGCCAAATCGATTTGGCACCGACAATCCTGGAACTCGCAGGGATTGATGAAGGCTTCATGCTCGGCACTTCACTTTTGTCGGATACCGAAAGACTGGTCGTTTTCCGCGATGGCTCGTTCCGAAAAGGCGATGTGTATTTTAAACCGGATTTGACCTCTACATCCGGGTCAGGTGAATGCTACTCAATCGACAGCGGCGCAAAAATCGACGGTGCGGATTGTGAGCCATATATCGAAGATGCGCTCGATCAATTGCGCATTTCGGATACCGTGATTGAAGACAATGGGCTGGACTATATCGAACAATAAAAAAAGCGTTGGACTCTTGACTGAGTCCAACGCTTTCATCTTGTCTAAAAAGCAAGTCCACTTTGATCCATAGCGGTTCATAGTTTTCTTCAACACTTTTTATCTCATGACGCTGCCGCCGGAAATCTTCACCGATTCACCGACGATATTCGGGGCGGCATCTGTTAATAGAAAAGCAATCGTTTGGGCGACTTCTTGAGGAGTTGACAACCGGTTCGACGGAATCCCTGACTGCGCTTCTTCCATCGCCTGCTCAACAGAAATCCCTTTGCGTTCCGCTTTTCTTTGGATGCTCGTCCTAGCCATTTCTGTATCGACATATCCTGGGCATACCGCATTGACGCGGATGCCATGTTCAATCGCTTCCAAGGCCATTGACTGCGTCCAACCGACCACCGCGAATTTGCTTGCTGCGTAGGCCGTGTTTCCGGCAGTTCCACGAAGACCGGAAAGAGAAGCAAGATTGACAATATCGCCTCTGCCTTCTTCCATCATGCGCCGGTACACCAATTGCGTCAGCATAAATGTGGATGTGTAATTGATGTTCATCAAGTGTTCTAAAAATTCCTGGTCCAGTTCTTCCACTTGCTTTCCCCCAGCTGCGCCGGCTGAATTGACCAAACCGCCGATAAAGCCGAGCTTTGCTTCAGCGGTTCTGATTAGATGCTCGCGGCCATGAGGGTCCGTCAAATCCGCCGTTTGGACATGCAGTTGACTGTCATCCATCATGGGTTTCAATTCGTTTTCCAACTGCTTCAGTTTTTCCGCATCGCGCCCAGTGATCGTCAGTTTCGCGCCCATCTGTGCGACGGCCTTGGCTGTTTCCCAGCCGATGCCGCCAGTCGCGCCGGTAATCAGTACATGTTTTTCTGCTAATGCTTGTTTATCAAAAATACTCATAAATGTACGCCTCCTTGTGTGCAGTGTTTCCCTTAAGCCCAGTGCATTTAAACATGCAAGCAACTGACAGTTTACAAGAGACGGAAAGGTCCCAAATAGTATATAATAATGGGAAGTGCACAAGTGCTGTCATTTTTTTCACTTCCAGCTATTTTTAAGGCTGAAGACGAATTTCATCACTATTTGGATTATGCGTTATATGGAGGGAAAAAAATGAACCAAAAAATGAGTGATTTCACCGAAACATTGCGCCAGACAGATTATGCGCATATTTTATACCTGACGGAACAAACAGATATTTATATAGAAAATGCCGTATCTTACGTCCTGGATGGCGTCCGGAATGGCGATCGTGTCTTGTTCGTCGAAAACCCCCGGATTTATCCCCAGATTCAAAAAAAACTTCAGGAGCTATTGACTGCCGAAGAGCTGGATTTGATCCATTATGTCAATAACTTCGATTTTTATTGGCGCAAAGGGAACTTCCACCCCGAGGCCATTTTGGAATATTTCGAGAGCGTAGTCGGATCCTTCACTGCGGACGGACGGCAGTGCCGGACATGGGGCCATATCGAATGGGGCAGCCAGGAAGATATCGACCAGAAAATTATCGAGTACGAAACGGAAATCGACCGCTCCGTTCCACGGCGTAAAGTCGTTTCCATTTGCGCATACGATGCGCACCGTGTCTCGGATAGCTTGCGCGAACGCCTCATGTATTGCCATGGTTATTTGATGAAAGACCAAAGCATTTCCGCATTATCTTTTTATGACGATAAAAAAGCCCGGAATTAAAATTCCAGGCTTTTTTATTTTTCATTGCAAAGCTCCTCCGGTTCGATGCATACTTCCTGTGTGCTCAGGGAATACTGAAACAACTGCCGGCAAACGGCGAGGTTGAGATAGAATGAAGCGGAGGATACTGTCATGAAAAAAGAAATCACAGTCGGCGCAGCCGAGTTAAAATGGGATTTGGAAACGGGAGAAGTGCTCTTTGACGGCGGCGATGTCGTCTTTTTCTGGACTTCCGCCATGGAAACCTTTTTCGATACGATCCGGGAAATTACCGGTACCGAAGCAACCGACCTGGTGCTTGAGACCACAGGATTCAGGCAAGGCATTGTTGTCGGAGAGGGCTTCCGGGAACTGAAGAATATCGATGCCAGCAATGTTGTCGAATGGATCTCCAATACCTATGCCCCAGCCGGCTGGGGGAAAGTAGAGATTGTCGAGATGGACATCGAACAACACACGTTCACGATGCATATACAGGATGATTGGGAATACAAAATGAACCAATTGAACCGCAAAGGCACTAAAGGCATTTTTGTTCCTTCTCATTACGCCGGGGTCTTGACGGGATTATTCGGCCAGAACTTCTGGTACCGGACCATCCGCTACCAAAATGATGAACAGCCTTACAGCATCGTTGAATATTATCCATCAGAAGTCAATGTTCAGCAAAATATCCGGGAACTGGCGAGGCGCCAAGAAGGCCAGCAAATTCGCCAACTCGAAGAAATGGTCAACGAAAAGACCCAGAGGCTCCAGAAGCTGGTGCGCGAACTTTCATCCCCCGTCATTCCGGTGCTTGAAGGAATCATTGTGGTGCCGATGATTGGAAGCTACGACGAAGACCGGACAGAAGACCTGATCAACAACACGTTAACCGAACTGCCGAGACATAAAGCGGAATTCCTGCTGCTCGACCTGACAGGATTGAACCGAAATATCTCAGAACACACTGCGCAATTGATCGATAAATTGGCGGCGGCCGCGCGCTTGCTCGGTACTGAGACGATTCTGGTCGGCGTCTCGCCGGAGCTCGCCATGATCATTACACGGACGATGCAGGATCTGTCGAAATTCGAAGCCTTGCAGAGCCTGCAGCACGGTATTTATTATGCGCTTGGCCGTAGCGGGCGTTCCATCAGCCAAAAAAACAAGTGAAACGAGGAGTTGTCTCGTTTCACTTGTTTTTTTCATGTTCGCTGGCAGATGGACGTTTCAAAAAACGCCCGCCTGTATTCATATAAATCAAAGCCGCTCCGGTAAATCCAAGAAACAAGGCAACGCCGATATAGAACATCCAACTTTTCTCGAGCAGCATGCTGAATGCCAAAGCAAATAACAATTTCCCGATAAAACGGGCCTTCGCCGGCCCATCGTATTTCGCTTTTTCTTCTTTCGGCATCGTGTTATAGCCGGCGATTAAAAATGTGCCCTTCCCTTGCAGCATATAAAGCCCCAGGAGCGCCATCATGACTGCCGCCCCGCCGATGACTATTACGCTCGATTTGATTTCATCCATCCAACCCCCGCCTTGCTCCTTGAATTCCTTCTCTAGTTTTTCATTCGATAAAGGCTGAGACATTCCTTTTTAATCAAAAGAAAATCCCGCACCCGTCTTCCCTGTGCAGGACTTTCTGTCACACGCTTCCACATTTTCCGTCAATGTGTCCAATTTTTGAATGAGAATACCATCCCGATGATGACAACAGCTATCCCGCCGAAAATGAGCATGGGCAGCAGCCCAACAATGTCGGTCATCCCAAGGGCACCTCCTTTTCTTTGATCATACGCCCATATGACAGAAAACGCCACAAAATTGTTTGATTTTTCAGTTATTAACGGTTGCACCGTTTACGGAATAAAACTAAGATGACAATAAGGATCCCCATCAAAGAGCTCAGGCTTTTTAAGCCGAAGGGATCCCCAAAAAGTTCATCTGCCATTCACTTATTCTGCTGTGTGGGATAGGAAACTATGCTATAAATGGATCGTTAGCTCTATTTAACAAGTCAGCCGATTGAAAAAAGCCGCCGGCAAACCGGCAGCCTATATGTTTACAATTTATTGATAACGGCCCGGTAGACCGGTGCCAATACTTTCCGTAAAGCGGTAACAGGCGGCACAGGGCTTCTTTGATGCCATTGGATCCATTCGAGTGCCACCAAGCTCAATACAAGCCAGATGGTTCCGGCGATATAGCCTGCGATGACATCGCTTGGAAAATGTGCGCCGAGGTAAATCCGGCTGGTCCCGATCAGTACGATCAACACACTGAGCCCAAAAACCGAGCCCCATTGCAGCCACGGATTCTGCTTGGTTCGGATGACCAAATAAATAAGAAAGCCGTAAAAAATTAGCGAGCCCATCGAATGGCCGCTGGGGAAACTATAGCCGACTGCATCGATTGTTTCGTTGATGCTTGGCCGCTCCCGGCTAAAGAAATGCTTCAATAGCACTGTCAACAGCGATCCGCCGCCGACTGCCACCAAATAAAACAGAACACCCCATTTGTCGCGCATCTTGTAACCTAAAATCCATAAGACACCAAGCGACATCAACACCAGAAACCACACAGACCCAAGTTCGGTGATGACGAACATCGCTGTATCCATCCAGTCGCTGCTTATTATTTCCAGCAATTGAATGACCACTGCGTCGAACACAGCCAATTCCTGTTCAATCATTTCATCGGCCAGTTCCGCAAACAGCGTAATGAACAATGCCGCAAGCCCAAGACCCACTAGAAGCACAATGAAAGCAAAGCCTGATAATTTCGTTTCTCTATCCATCGAACCGCTCCTATACTTTTACTTACCGTCAGTTTACCCGACTTTGCCGATAAGTATGCCGCCATCCTTTCAGTTCCGTGGTTCAAAGGCCTCTATTTGGGGAATAGCTCAAATAGATAGCAATTCCAGCAAGAAAACGCCAAACTCTTGCCAATTGCCCCCACCTGGAAGGATGATCACCATGAAATTACCACTCCGGCTGCTTATATTAGCTGCCCTTCTGCTCACTTTCACTTCCTGCTCGGAAGCGCTATCGGAAAACCGCGGCCCCGCGGCACCTGATTTTGCATTGCCTGATCTCAACGGCACTGTCCACCATCTCGCAGACTACGAAGGCGAAAAAGTCTATCTGTTCTTTTGGGCATCCTGGTGCTCGATTTGCCTTTCCGGATTGAACGAACTGGAAGAATTGGCCGAAAGCGATGAAGACTTTACGATCCTCACCGTCATCTCCCCCGGAACATACGCTGAACGAAATGCAAATGAGTTCAAGGCTTGGTTCTCGACCATCGACCGTGACGGCGACTTTATCGTCTTGCTTGATGATGGAGGGGATGTATTTGGGCAGTTCGAAATGGAGGCCTATCCCAGCTCTGCCTGGATCAACTCTGCTGGGAGAATTACCGAACAACGCACCGGCCACGTGACCAATGACGAAATACTCGAATTGATGAATTCGATTCGCTAGAAAGGCGGAACCACTGATGAAACACTATTTTTTGCCCTTGCTTTTATTATTGCTGCTAGCGGGCTGTTCAAGCGAAGCAGTTACCGACTCTACTACTGCCTCCTCCTCTTCTTCGGAATCGCGCTTTCCCGATAATCCCAACGAAGAGCTGGAATTCGATACCGAAAACTTGGAAGATATTTGGTTTGCAGGCGGCTGCTTCTGGGGCGTTGAAGCCTATATGGCACGCATCTACGGCGTCTATGAAGTAACTTCCGGCTATGCAGGCGGAACGATTGAAGACCCGACATACGAAGAAGTGCTGACAGGCGATACCGGCTATGCCGAAACCGTCCATTTGCGCTATGATCCAGAGCGTGTATCGCTCGAGGAATTGCTTGACCGCTATTTCCTGATCATCGACCCGACACTTGTCGACCAGCAAGGCAATGACCGCGGCAACCAATACCGGACCGCCATCTTCTACGATGACCCGTCAGTTGTAAGTACGATTGACGAGACCATTGCCAACGAGCAAAAAAAATATGATAAGCCAATTGTTACCGAAGTCGAACCGCTGACGAATTATTACCTCGCGGAAAACTACCACCAAGACTATTTGGAGAAAAATCCGGATGGCTATTGCCATGTTGACTTCACAAGCCTAGAAGACCAGGAAGTCCCGCAATTGATCGATCCGGCCGATTACCCGAAACCGGATGAAGAGGAAATCCGGGAAATGCTGACCGATGAACAATACCGCGTTACCCAGGAAGACGGGACGGAGACTGCATTCGACAATGAATACGATGGCTTTTATGAGCCTGGCATTTATGTCGACATCGTCACAGGCGAACCGCTCTTTTCTTCCAAAGACAAATACGATTCCAAGACCGGCTGGCCGAGCTTTACGAAGCCAATCGACCCGGCAGTCGTCACTGAGCACGACGACCTTTCCCTATTCGGCATGCAAACCGAAATCAGGAGCCGTGCTGGCGATAGCCATTTGGGCCATGTCTTTGAAGACGGGCCGGAAGATGCCGGCGGTTTGCGCTATTGCATGAACAGCGCCGCATTGAGATTCGTACCACTTGAAGAGATGGAAGCGCAAGGCTACGGATACCTGACAGACAAAGTAACTGAATAAGCATGATAAAAGCCGGAAGCCCTTTTGAATGGGCTTCCGGCTTTTTCGGTAGTAAATTGTGGTTTATTGACTTTCGGCCCGCTTCACCAAGCGGCGTTCCAAAATGCCTTCGACGATCATGAAATTTTCATGGCATTTCGGGCGGTACCGGCCTTTAGCGATGCCTTCAATCGTCAAACTGCTGACGCCGTATTTCATGCCTAAGTGTTCCGCGGGAAATTCTTCAATATGATAGAAATACAAGATGCTGTAGACGGCCTCATCGCTGAGCTTATTTAACTCGTGTGCTGTTGTCATAGCGTTCGACCTCCCCATCAGGATGCTGCCAGGCACGCTCGGTTTTATATTGTTGATACCCTTTAATAAAGCGCTCATAGCTGGCTGTAAAAGCAGCGCTGATTTTTTTCATCTCGTTGTGATTTACCATATTGAACACTCCTCATTAAAAGTTTACCGCTCAGTAAGTCTCCACCAAATATTTTTCAATCCGGTTGAATCCCGTATAGCAATCTCTTCTCACATGGCCAGACAGCAAATCCTCCAAAGACTCAGCACTGATATGAAAGCGCTGGGCCAACTCTTTTGTTTTATAGCCTTTTACTTTCCACAAGTATAGGATCAGGTAAATGTCTTCATCGCCCAGTTTAATCAGGTCACTCCGATTATCCATTGAAACTACCGCCTTCCACTTGATTTGGATTGATTACGCTGGCTGTTCCAGGCAGCCAATTGCCGAACTTAGCCTTGAAACAAAGACTTTCGGTGACTCATGGGAACGAATCCTTACCCAAAATCCATTTTCGTCGGGTTTAGCTGTTTGCAAATAATCTGTCGGCAGCGGCATTGGGTGAATGACGAGTGCGTGAATAAAAACAGGCAACTCTTCCTGGGTCATCCAAATATCCACTTGATTGATAGCTGTACCGCCGTTATCGTAGCCGAGAAACCGGATTGTCCCTCCTGCAGTTCCGATGCCGATTCTTGCACGGCTGTTCGCTGATGAGTTCGGTTCTTGCCCAGCGCCCCCAAATGGCTTAACAAGCTCTCCCCTTTCTTCCATAAGCTTCTCTCCCTTTTTCCATACTAATAAAAAAGCACCGGAATAGACTCCACTATCCAGAGGAGAATATTTCCGGCGCTGTGCACAGCACTATAGTCTGCCACATTCAACCAAATTTTAATTTTCCAGTTGCACAGAACCGGCTTTACCTGTTCTCTGCCTCCTCCGGAAGTAGCCATTCAATTTACTTGACGCCACTTGCATATAAAGCGCTAACCGAAATAGGAATCAATAATTTGTATAAGATGATGTGATAGTATCAGCCTACAATATTTCACATTTCTTGTAAACCCTAAATTACTGAATATTATAATTAATATTTTTTTATCATTCTTCTGTTTATTATTAATAAAAATACTTTCTTCCAGTCGAAGTGAAATGAAAAAGCCATAATTTTTCCTTAGAATGAAAAAACTGCACTGTCCGCTTAAAATACAGCAGGCAGCACAGCCATCAAATTAGATTAGCAAATTGAAAAGCAATGAATCGTTATTGATGTCTTTATACGGGAAACCATTTTGTTCCATACGCTCAACGAGTGGCCCGTAATCTGCCGGGTCTTTCAATTCGATCCCCACCAAGACGGGGCCGTGTTCCCGGTTATTTCGCTTTGTGTATTCGAAATGAGTGATATCATCTTGTTCACCAAGCACATCTCCCATAAATTTCCGGAGGGCACCTGCGCGCTGCGGAAAAGTCACGATGAAATAATGCTTCAAGCCTTCATAGATCAAGGACTTCTCTTTGATTTCCTGCATGCGTTCGATATCGTTATTGCCGCCGCTGACAACGCAGACGACATTTTTTCCGCGGATTTCTTCCCGGTAGAAATCGAGTGCCGCTACCGATAACGCACCGGCCGGTTCTGCGACGATGGCATTTTCGTTGTACAGCTCAAGGATGGTCGTACATACTTTGCCTTCTGGGACCGGCACGATGTCATCCAGTACTTTTTGGCAGATCGCCATCGATAAATCCCCGACTTGTTTGACCGCTGCCCCGTCGACAAACGTATCGATCGTATCAAGCCGCGTCACTTGCCCTTCCTTAAGCGAAGCTTTCATGCTCGCCGCGCCTTCCGGTTCGACACCGATCAGTTTCGTTGCAGGAGAAACGCCTTTCAAATACGTCCCGACGCCAGACGCCAATCCCCCGCCACCGATTGCGCAAAACATGTAATCGACCGGTTCCTGCATGTCATTAAGCACTTCGACTGCCACTGTCCCCTGCCCTGCAATCACAGCTTCCGTATTGAATGGATGGACGAAGGTCTTGCCTTCTTCCGAACAGACTTCCATCGCTGCCGCAAAGGCATCATCGAAGCTGTCGCCGATCAAGACGACTTCTACATACTCGCCTCCGAAGCGTTTCACTTGTGAGACTTTTTGGCTCGGTGTCGTAAGCGGCATGAAGATCTTTCCTTCGATGCCAAGCGCCTTGCAGGAATAAGCGACACCTTGCGCATGGTTGCCGGCGCTCGCACAGACGACGCCTTTGGAGCGTTCAGATTCGGTCATGCTGCGAATGAAATTATAGGCGCCGCGCAATTTGAACGATCGGACCACCTGCTGGTCTTCGCGCTTCAAAAAGACATTGCAGCCATAGCGTGCCGAAAGAATCTCGTTGCGTTGCAAGGGCGTCCGGATGATAACATCCTTCAGCGCCTGATTGGCGACCATAATATCGGCCACGGTCACCTCTTTAGCAACAGCTTCCCTTTCCAGCTCTGTGATGTTTTTTGCCATCTGATTCACCCTCTTCATTTTGATTATTGAATTACTCTAACACATCAGCAAGCTTTGTTGTGTAAAAATTTAGACAATTTGATGATCTTTTCACAAGATTTTCAGCTTTTCTTGAATGTATGCGGTTTCAATTTTCAAATGGGGTAAACTAGATAGAAAAAGAAGCTTCACGCAGCATTTATTTTAATATAGGGGAGATGATTTCTTGGAAGATGTTCATCATAAAATCGCCATTATCACCGGGGGCAACAGCGGCATCGGATGGGAAGCCGCCAACATGCTCGCTGGCCGGGGCTTTTCGATTCTGCTGGCAGTCCGCGACCTGGTCAAAGGTGAAAACGCGAAACGGGAGATCCTTGATTACCATCCGGAATCAACGGTCGCCGTCCTGAAGCTCGACTTGGCGGATCTCGCAAGCGTACGCCATTTTGCAGATAGCTACAAAAAGCATTTCCGCTCAATCGATTTACTGGTCAATAATGCAGGAGTCATGATGCCGCCTTACGGAAAAACGAAAGACGGGTTTGAATTGCAGTTCGGCAGCAATTACCTCGGCCATTTTGCGTTGACCGCCCACCTTTTGCCGCTGCTCGCGAAAACCCAGGGCTCACGCGTCATCACACTCGGCAGCCTGGCGCATAACCGCGGCACGATCGATTTCGATAATCTCGACGGCTCGAAAGGCTATCGCCCGAAAAAATTCTACAACCAAAGCAAGCTCGCCAATATGCTGTTTGCCATGGAACTCGACCGGCGGCTGAAGAAGCACCGCATCCAGACCATCAGCGTCGCCTGCCATCCTGGAGTATCGGCCACCAATATCTTCAAGATCGGCAAATACGACGCTCCGGTGTTGCTGAGGGATTTTGCCAACCGCTTTCTGCAGCCGCCGGATATGGGAGCGCTCGCCACTGTCCACGCCGCGACAGAACCGGGACTCACCGGAGGCGAATACATCGGCCCTGCCGGCAAAGGGCGCAGAAAAGGCTATCCTGCACTGGATACGCCCCACCCGACGGCCGTCGACGAAGCACTTGCCCAAAAATTATGGGACGTATCCGAACAGATGACAGGCGTCCGCTTCGACTTTGAAACAGCAAAAAAACCAGACGTTTCCGCTGACAATTAACGTGCACGATAATTCTGAAATCTTTTTTTGATGAAAAACCTGATTATTGGTACACTAAGCAGGGAACAGGATTAATGCAGACAAAATTTCTTAATCTGAGGAGCTGAGACGATGAACACAGAACAATTTGAAGTAATGAAGAACGGCAAAGGCTTTATTGCAGCACTGGACCAAAGCGGCGGCAGTACGCCAAAAGCGTTAAAACTTTATGGTGTGAACGAAGATGCTTACTCCAATGAAGATGAAATGTACGACCTGATCCACGAAATGAGAACGCGCGTCATGACCGCACCGGCATTTACATCGGATTATGTGCTAGGCGCCATCCTGTTTGAACAGACGATGGACCGCGATGTGTATGGCAAATACACAAGCAACTATCTGTGGGAAGCAAAAGGTATCGTTCCATTCCTTAAAATCGACAAAGGGCTTGCCGACGAACAAAATGGCGTTCAACTGATGAAACCGAACCCGAATTTGAACGAGTTGCTGCAACGTGCAGTCGAACGCAATGTCTTCGGCACGAAAATGCGCTCAGTCGTCAAAGAACCGAACGAAGACGGCATCAAACAAGTGGTCGACCAGCAGTTCGAAGTGGCGAAAGAAGTCATCGCTGCAGGACTTGTGCCGATCATCGAGCCAGAAGTCGATATCAACAGCACAGATAAAGAACGCATCGAGGCTATGCTGAATGACGAAATTCTTAGCCACCTTGATAAGCTCAGCGACGATGAGTACGTCATGTTGAAGTTGACGATCCCGACGCTGGCGAACTTCTATCAAGAATTGATCGACCACCCTCGTGTCGTACGGGTTGTGGCATTGTCCGGCGGATATCCGCGCGAGCAGGCGAACCAGAAGCTTGCTGAAAACAAAGGTTTGATCGCCAGCTTCTCACGCGCCTTGTCAGAAGGCTTGAGCGCTGACCAGTCGGATGAAGATTTCAACACGACGCTCGAAAAGTCCATCAAAGAAATCTATGAAGCATCCATCACATGATAAAAAAAAAGCGCTCCCTTTGCGGTGCGCTTTTTTTCTTATGGATTAAATCAAGACTTTTAATTTTGTGGAAATGTGTGTGGTGGAGATTACGCTCCAAGGGGCACGCTTGCCGAGGGGCGGGTGTTGAGCCAATGTACCACAAAGAGCGCGGTACATTTGTCTCGCCAGCCCGCGCGGTCCCTCAGGCGTCGGCCCCTTTCCGCTCCATCTCTAGTTTCAGAGTGCGAGTAACTTTTATCTTCTATTGAAATTTGCATTGACGATTTTGTGCACCACTCTAAGACTAAATGGAAATTAAGACGGTTTTATAATTGTAATGTCCAAATAAGCGTCTCCCACCAGCGGAGGAACATAAGAAAAAGAGATGCTTCTTCACTAAAAAAATCCAATAAAATGTAAAAGCCGAACCGCGCTCACGGGCGAGCCGAAGCAATGAGACAAGTGTTCTTCTTGGCTCATTGCAAGAGGCCAGCCCAAAGCGGGAGGCGCCTGCTTCATGATGAAATCACCAATGAACAATCTATCTCACTCTCATGCCTAAATAAGCATCATCCACCAGCGGGTGAGCATGAGAAAAAGAGACACTTCATCACGTACACAATTCAGTGGAATGTAAAAGCCGAACCGCGCACAGGGGCGAGCCGGAGCAATGAGACAAGTGTTCTTCTTGACTCATTGCGGGAGGCATGCCCAAAGCGGGAGGGGGCTGCTTGGTGATGAAATCATCAAAGAATGATCCATCTCACTCACTTGTTTCATTTGCCAACACCCCACTAAAAAGGAGGAATTCCATGTTCTATTTCCTGGTTCCGATCGCTATTGTGGCGGGTCTTGGCTTTATCGTCGACCGCCGGCGCAGAGCTTCCGCCTATTACGACAAGCCGACGCATCCGGATGCCAAGCCCGGCGACAGCTCGAATTACACGATGGGCGACAACCGCTATACGAGCGGCGGCGAATAAGCGCCAAGTAAAAAAGCCGCGGCACCCGATTTGGGATGCTGCGGCTTTTCGTTATGGGCGATAATTAAGCGTGATGCCTTTGAGGAGATTGCGCATGAGCTGGTCGCCCAGTTCTTTATAGTTTTTATGGCCTTCTTTCCGGAGAAAGGCGCCGAGTTCGCCTTTTGACACGTTGATCCCAGCCAGCTTCCATAAATCAAGCAAGTCTTCGCTGGTCAATTCCAGCGCGATGCGCAGTTTTTTCAAGACCAGGTTGTTGACGTGCTCACCGCTTACTTCAGGCGGGCCGGAGTCGCCGGGTTTCGGTCCGCGGTTGAAGGTGATCAGCCCGTTCAAGAAGCGCTCCAATTGGTCGTTTGCCAATGGGATATTGGCTTCGGCCCCTTCATCGTCTGGTTCCGGCGTTTTTGTTAAAATCAATGGCACATCGACGGCGTCCACTTTCTCGCCGCCGAGTGCGAAAATCTCTTTTACATCGCTATTTTTCAAATCCAGCGCATAGCGCAGCCGGATCAAAATATCGTTATTGTCCATATGAAAAATCCTCCTGCCATGTTCTATTCAAATCCTGTTCCATCATAACACAGAGAAATGGCGCCCCGGAGCATCAGGGCGCCATTTTTCAGCGTTCGATAAACGTATGGCGGAACCATGTATATTCGCTGATATGCAGTTCGCGCAATTGGTATTTCAAAATTTTGCCTGAAGCATTGCGCGGCAATTCGTCCGCGAACCGGAATTTTTTCGGCGCTTTATGCTGCGGCAAATGCTCGAGCAAGTATTCGGAGAGTGCTACTTCGTCGATCGGCGACCCGTCTTTCGGGACGATGACGACACCGACGATTTCGCCCCATTCTTCTTCCGGAATACCGACGGTCGCCGCTTCCTGGACTTGCGGATGGCGATTCAACACTTGTTCGATCTCGATGGAATAAATATTATTCCCTGCAGAAATGATTCGGTCGGATTTGCGGTCGACCAGCGTAATGTAGCCGTCTTCATCGATCGTCGCGAGATCCCCGGTCAACAGCCAGCCGTCGCGGAACGCTTCTTCGGTTTCTTCTGGCATATTGTAATACGACTTCATGATCGTCTCGCCGCGCATGATGAATTCGCCGACTTGGCCCGGCTTAACGTCGTTCATTTCCTCATCGACCACACGGACATGTGTCATATACATCGACTTGCCGCCGGCTCCCTCTTTATGGGCATGCTCGCTTGGCAGCAAATAGACGCCTCCCGGTCCGCCTTCAGTGAGGAAGCATAAATTGTAAAATTGTTCGTGGCCGAAGAATTTCATAGCTCGCACAACAAGGCCATTCGGCATCGGGTCGGTCCCATACATGCATTTGCGGATCGTGCCCAGATTATAATTTGCGCTCTCAGGTGCTTCCATCAACGAATGGTACATATCTGGCAGTCCGAAAAACACCGTACAGCCGTCCTGGTGGATTGCGTCGACTACATCCCGCGCCGCGAATTCACGGAGAATGGTTTGCGGTATGCCGAGCATGACCCCGGTCACAAGAAATAAATTGAGCTCGGAAGGATGAAAAAATGGCGCTGCATGAAGCAAACGGTCGTCATGGTTGACGCCCGTCCCGAGAATGAACGAAGTGCTGACATTGACGATTCGCTGATGGTCGAAAAGCGCTCCCTTTGGCGGGCCGGTCGTGCCCGACGTATAGAGGATTTCTGCATCGTCTTCCGGTAAAATTTCGACGTTTGGCTCCGAGCGGTCATCGTCCATTGCTTCGTCCCAACTGAGATGCGCTTCAACTTGCGATTTCGGATAGACGATCACCTGATGCAGCAGATCATCCAATTCTTTCGCTTCCGCCACTAAGCTTTCGAATTCATTATCGCAAAACACATAGACCGCATTCGACTGGCCGAATAGATACCCAGCTTCTTCGGCGTTCAGTCGGTAATTGACCGGAACCACGACGCCGCCTGCTTTCAATGCAGCAAAAAACGCAATAACGTACGCATCCGAATTCTTCATGAACAAGGCCACTTTATCGCCTTTGGAGATCCCTTCCCGCACCAAGCCATTCGCCAAGCGATTCACTTCCGCGTTCAATTCCTTATACGTATAGGACTTCCCTTCAAAATTCAATGCAGGTAAATCGGGCTGGCGCGTCGCATTCATCGTCAATGATGTGGTAATGTTCATTCCCATTCCTCCTTTGTTTGCTCATGAATCTCCCCTTCTGCCTCATCGGTAGTTCTTCAATATTATAATATTCTGAAAATATAGTCAATATACCAATAATTGGGAATTAAAAAGACTCTTTTCAGAGCCTCCGATACACTGGTTAATTCATAATCAAATAAAGAATATACAACGGAACCAATCCCATTGCCATGTATTTAGCGACTGTGAATGTACTCATGCCTAGGCATTTCATCTTTGCGGCCAGTGCTTCACGGAAATCATTGAATAATCCGGGCATTACAACGCCCTCCTTCAGGGTATAGTGCTAGTATAGGGCAGCAAGCGGGCACATGAACAGGACAAAGTACTCGTTTCTGTAACTTTTTAGGTCCTCTTGCGGTCTACTCTATAGACAAAAAAGGGGGCGAACCCGATGAGGCAAAAAAACGCAATCGGTTGGCTAATAATATTTATGGCCGCTTTCCTACTCGCAGCATGCGGCACCGAAAGCGATACTATGCCGGAAGACCCGGAGTCAGGGGGTGAGATCATCGAAGGTGAAGTAACATCGACTATTGAAGAGACAGACAACGGAACATACCGCTATACCGTCAAAAACGACACTCAGGAAGCGGTGACATTCAACTTCACGAGCGGGCAGCGCTATGATTTCACATTGACCGATGAACAAGGAAACGAAGTGTTCCGCATGTCGTCTGTCAGCATGTATACCCAGGCGCTCGGCGAGGAAATCCTGCGCCAAGGCGAGGAGCTCCAATACGAGATCCAAGTTCCTGAAGCCAATCTTGAACCTGGCACCTACACGCTTGAAGTGTGGATGACGCCGACAGAAGGCACGAATTATCCAGCGGAAATTGAGCATACGATCGAATAGAAAAACCGAACCGCCAAGCGCGGTTCGGTTTTTTTATTCCATTCAATTTCAAGCGCTTGCCGGAACTTTTTCAGCCAATAGCTTGAGCAATGACTCCAGCTCAGGCACTGCCTTTTTCGGTATGATCAATGCAGACATGGCGCTATTATATAAATACACATTGTCCGCATCCTCTCCATACTTTTCGATGCCTGACCAACGCACATGCGTCTCCCCATTTTTCGTTACTTCCCGGATTCCCTGTGAATCAATGAACAGTTCATGGGCACCGAGCAAGCCTTCGTTTTTCCCTTCATTGACCATTTTCCGGCTCATGCGTTTAATATTCCAGTAGAAATAGGGCGGAAAGAAGATGATCCACAAAGCCGCGAATAGGATAAAGGGAACCATCAGTCCCCACACCGACCAATCAAAAATCGGCGCCATCACGAACGGCATCATCAAATAAATAACTGGAATGACAAAGCGCTGGATCGTCAAAGAACGCTTGACCGCTTCGGAATGTTTGGCATGATAAAGGTTAAAATCAACAAATTGCTGTTCCGTCAACTCGTACGAAAATTCCTGCATGACGCAGCTCCTTTTAGCAAAATCAATTAACCATTGCCATTTTCTTCTATTATACGATGGTTCAGTGCAGAATATATTATATTTTTTTGATACGCTAATACTCTGCAACTGCATTTATGTGAAAGGAGCTTTCTCTTGGAACTTACACCCATACCTGATCATTTGAAAGACCATCTCGACATTTTGTTCGTCGGATTCAATCCAAGCATCCGCTCAAGTGAAACTGGCTATCATTACGCCAACCCAAACAACCGCTTTTGGAAAATCCTTTTTGAATCGGGACTGACACCAAAAAAATATGCCCCCGAGGAAAACCACGATTTGTTGGAACTCGGCTATGGTTTGACCAATATCGTCGCCCGCCCGACTAAAGCGGCGGCCGACATCACAAAAGAAGAATACAAAGAAGGCGCCGAACAATTGAAACGAAAAATCGAACGCTACCGGCCAAAAGCGGTCTGTTTTGTCGGCAAAGGCGTCTACCTCCAGTTCAGCGGCAAAAAATCAACGCATTGGGGCAAACAGCAGGATCCGGTCATTCCGGGAGTCATCGAATACGTCGCCCCTTCCTCAAGCGGACTGGTGCGCATGAAACAAGCTGAAATTGTGGAAATTTACGAAGGCTTGCAGCAATTGATCGGTAACAGTCATTAATAACTTCTACTAATCCTTCACAAAACAGACACTTACGAAATTCACTTCCTGATTGCTATAGTGTTGGAATGGTTATTGAAACAACGCCTTTCGCCCTGTCTTTTCAATGGGCACCAATACAGTAGAAACGGGGAACATTCATGCAACAAGACAAACGACTGCCTCATAATGGCAAAGAAGGGCTGCTTTACGGCTCGCTTATAGTGACGATGACTGTGCTGTTGATGACCAGCTACAGCATCCTGCTTTACACAAACCATTTGACGATGGACACCCTATGGATCATCCTCAAAATCATGCCGGTCATGTGGATTAGCGCGATGGTTCTTGAAGCAGCTGTCTTCGGAAGAATTGCGGAATCATTAACAGCCAAACTGACGAACACTTCGTCTTCTTTTCATCAAAAGATTTTATTGCGCATCGTCTTCACGGTCATCGGCATGTCGGTCGCGATGACCTTTATCGGTGACATGGCCGCCAACGGTTTCCACGGCGAGATCTTCAGCAACTGGCTCGCCAATTGGCCGCGCAATTTCCTCATTGTCCTAATGGCGGAAAGCTTGCTCATCCAACCGCTGGCTCGCCTTGCGATGGTCAAGCTGCACGCCGCACAAGACCGCAAAGCTGCTATTGCGCAATAAGCCAGGTCCCTTACACGCTGCTGATTATCCTTCCTTTATTGCGGGTAAAGAAATAAATGAAGCTATCAGCATAAGGAGGAGATGTACGTGGCAAAAACAGCAATCATCACGGGCGGCGGAAGCGGGCTCGGGCAATCCACCGCACTGCGCTTAGCACAAGAAGGCATCAATATCGCAGTCGTCGACATCAGTGAAAAAGGCGGCAATGAAACGGTCGAAAAAGTGAAAGCACTCGGGCCGGATGCCATCTTTATCCGTGCAGACGTATCAAAAGCACAAGAAGTGAAAAACTATGTCGACAAAACGGTTGAGCATTTCGGCTCGATCGATTATTTCTTCAACAACGCTGGAATTTCCGGAAGCGGCAAACAATTCCTCGACACCGATATAGAAGAAATCGAGCAAATCGTCGGCATCAATATGCTTGGGGCGCTCTATGGCCTGCGCTACGTCGCAGAAGTAATGATCAAAAACGGCGGCGGGTCGATCGTCAATACCGCGTCAAGCGCCGGCGTCATCGGCCAGGAAACAGTCGTTACGTATTCTGCAACCAAGCACGGCATCGTCGGTATGACCAAATCACTGGTCGCCGAATACGCCAAAGACGGCTTGCGCGTCAATGCCGTCGCGCCAGGGCCCACCGAAACGCCGATGGTCAAAGCGTATTTCGACGCCAACCCGAAAATGAAACAAAGTGCAGAAGAAGGCATTCCGCAAAAACGGCTCGGCACTGCAGATGAAGTCGCTGAACTCGTGGCATTCCTGCTGACATCAAAAGCGCAATACATCAACGGTGACGTCATCCGTATCGATGGCGGATTTACCAGCACGAAATAAACAAAAAAGGTTCCAAGGGACAATTCCCTTGGAACCTTTTCTTATGCGCCGATGCCTGCACCGCCGCACACTTTCAATACTTCGCCCGTGACATAGCTCGCAGCCGGTGATGCCAAATAGGCGACCGCTTCGCCGATATCTTCCGGCTGTCCGGGACGCTTGATCGATTGCAGCTCGAGCGGATAATTGACGCCTTTGGTGATGGCAGTCTCAACCGGCCCTGGCGCTACGCTATTGACCGTGATGCCGAACTCGCCGACTTCTTTTGCGACCCATTTCGTGAAGGCGATGATGCCGCCTTTTGACGCAGCATAGGCAGGCCCTGAACGCCCCTGCCTTTCGCCGTCTTCGCCGTAGGAAATGGCGCCGCCCATCATGCCGGAAATCGAGCTGATATTGATGATGCGTCCGCTCTCTTGGTTGACCATATGCGGATAGATGGCTGCTTGTGTGAACAAGAACGTGCCGCGCAAGTTCGTGTCGATATCGCGGCTCCAATCATCGTCCGTCATATCTTTCAAGCTAAGGCGTGAAACGGTACCGGCGTTATTGACGACAATGTCGATTCCGCCAAATTCCTCTACCGTTTCGTGAATCGCCCGTTCGACTTGCGCCCTGTCGCGGACGTCCACTTGCAGCGCCAACACGCGGATGCCTGGAAACTCCGATTCCAGCTGCTGTTTTGCATCATCGCAATCCAGGATATCCGTCAAAACGATTGAAGCTCCCCGTTTTGCGAGTGCTTTCGCGCAGGCAAAGCCGATGCCGCGTGCGCTTCCGGTGATGAGCGCCACTTGATTGTTTAATGTGTTTTCCATGCAGACTTCTTCCTTTCTATTCAGCCAGTTTCTTCAATTCGATTTCTTTCAATTTATGTTTTTGGATTTTGCCGACGGACGTACGTGGGAAGTCTTCGACAAACTCGATCGCTGACGGCACTTTGAACTTCGCGAGCTGGCCTTTGCAATAATCAATCACTTCCTGTTCTGTCGCCGTTTGTCCTTGTTTCAGGATGACGAATGCTTTTAATGCTTCGTCATGCATCGCATCGGGTATCCCGATGACAATCGCTTCATAGACGGCGGGATGCTCCATGATGACATTTTCCACTTCGCTTGCGGCGACATTCTCACCGGCACGCTTGATCATATCTTTTTGGCGGTCGACAAAATAATAGAAGCCATTTTCCGATTTGCGCGCCTTGTCTCCTGTATGGAGCCAGCCGTTCTGCAAAGTTTGATTGGTCGCTTCCGGGTTATTGAAGTAAGCTTTCATGATCGTCTGGCCGGGAATGCCTTCAAGCAAAATCTCTCCCGGATTCCCGTCCGGCACTTCATTCCCTTCTTCATCAATCAGCTTGATGCGAGAGCCTGCGATCGGTTTGCCGACACTTGTATTGTCCTTAGCGCCTTGCAATGGATTCATCAAAGGCGGCGCAACCGTTTCCGTCATGCCGTAAATCTGGTAAAGTGCAGTGTTATAACGTTGTTCAAACGCCTTTAGTTCTTCGGAAGTTACCGACTGGGCGAAAATGACTGCCCGCAGTTTATTACTCCGCTCATCTTCATCATATGGCTGCGCAAGGATCATGCGGATCGGTGCCGCGAAGAGCGAACCGAGCGTTGCACCTAAACGTTGAATTTGGCGCCCGTAGCGGCTCGCACTGAAGCGTTCGGTGATGGCAACACTGCCTCCCGCAACCAAACTTGGCATGATCATATAATATTGGCCGTTGCCGTGGAACATCGGCAAGACGACAAGCGCACGGTCTTGTTCCGTAAAGCCGATATGCTCCGCCACAGCATGTCCAGTATAGATGTAATTGGCGTGTGTAATCAGGCAGCCTTTCGGTTTCGATGTCGTTCCGGAGGTATACAAAATCGCTGCCACGTCTTCCGGCTGGATATCCGATTCCGGCACTTCGCCCGAGAATTCCCTAATCATTTTGTTAACGCTTTCAAATTCAACCGACTCGTCCGTACGTGCCAGGACAATTTGGCGCAGCTTCGGCAGATTCTCTTGGATGGCTGTGAATTTTTCGATATACTCTGGTTCCGTGATGAGCATGACCGATTCCGAATGACCGATCAAATAATCCATTTCCGCTGCAGTCGACAGGATATTCGTCGGCACCATGATGGCTCCGAGCTTTGCGAGGGCGAACCAGCAGACGACAAATTCCGCTGAATTCGGCAAATGAAGCGTCACTTTATCACCCTTGCGGATGCCGCGTGTGTATAGCGCGCCGCTGAACTTTTCCACCCGCTCCAAAAATTCGCCGTAACTGTATTCTGTCACTTTTTCCTGATTGTCTTCAAAAACCAGAAAGGGCTGCTCGCTGCGTTTTTTGCACTGGGCGTTTAAGAGATCGATCAATGTCTGTTGCGCTGTCAAAATCATCAACATCCTCTCTCATCTTGTCAATTCCATAGACCGCAGTCTATAATCTATAGACTATAGTCTATTCAATCCAACAGAGCTTTGTCAATTATTTTCAAACAATTCAGCCGAATTATAGAATACACTCCATTACAGATACCTTTGTTATTTGAAATTCTACTGTAGACGATATTCCGCAAAACAGCTGGCTTTCCTGGGGGCTTGCGCTGAACTAATTCGGGCTTACTGCCCGAATGGATTTCAGCACTTCGCTAATCCCCAAGGAGTCTGCGCTGTTTTGCTCCATATCTATTGAATAGTTCAGATGAAACGACTTCATCACTTTCTTTTACTATACCGATATCTCTCATTAGTGTTATATGCTTAAACTAGAAGAAAGGTGGCCATTATGACGAGCAGACAGGAAAAAGCGATTGAAACGAAAAAACGCATCCTCCGCACGGCTCTTGACTTGTTCAGTGAAAAGGGTTTTGACCGGGTATCGGTTGATGAAATCGTCCGGGAAAGCGGAACTTCCAAAGGGGCGTTCTATGGGCATTTCACATCCAAATACGATATCTTCCTTGAAAAATTCAAGGAGATCGACCAATTCTATCGAGACTTCCAGGAAAGCCTGCCGGAAAGTTTGCCGGCAGAGAAGAAGATCCGCAAGCTCGCGATTGCCCAAATGGAATATTTGCGGGATGAGCTCGGACGGGATGGCATCCGTTCACTCTATGCTTATGCACTTACCCCATCCGTCGACAATTACCTGTCCGATACAGAACGCCCGCTTTATGCGATTCTCGAACAATTGGTTTCCGAGGGCCAAGAAAAAGGCGAATTGACATCCTCTGCATCTTCTGGCCGGCTTGCGCTGCTGTTATCCCGCAGCATGCGCGGAACACTCTATGACTGGGCAATCTTTGACGGCGACTTCGATTTAGCCGGTGAAATCGACGGCTGGCTGGGGCTGTTGTTCAGCGGAATCCGGAACTAGCCAATTCAAAAAACAGTAAGTGAGCGATAAGCTCTCTTCCTGTTTTTTTGTTTCCTATTCAGCCAGCTCCTGTCTCGGGTCTCCCCCAGCCCGACTGCTTCACTTGATGAACAAGTCGGACGGATAGATAGTTAAAACCACACCTCTTTTGAACTAAAGATATTTTAATTAAGGATTTTTCTTTATTTAAGTTTACAGAAACTTTAAAAAAGGAAATAGAAGGGAGTAGTTAATCAAAACTCTAGGAGGAACTTTAGTGGGACATTATATTCAAGTTGAAGAAAACGTGAAAATTCATGTAGAAGATATCGGTTCAGGACAGCCGGTGGTATTTCTTCACGGCTGGCCATTGAACAACAAAGCGTTTGAATACCAGACGAGCCTGCTTGCGAAGAATGGCTTCCGTTATATCGGCGTTGATATGCGTGGCTACGGAAAATCCGATAAGCCATGGTCAGGATACGATTACGACACAATGGCAAAAGACCTCGAGGCAGTGGTCAATGAGCTTCGCCTTGATCAATTCGTGCTCGGCGGCTTTTCGATGGGCGGCCCGATCGCGATTCGCTATTTGACGAAATTCGGCCAGGACAAAGTCGCCAAACTCCTATTGATGGGTGCTGCAGCTCCGATCTTCACGCAGCGTGACGATTTCAACGTTGGCATGAAGCCTGAAGAAGTGGACGATATCATCGCACAAATCGAAAAAGACCGCCCGGCGTTTCTTGCGGAATTTGCGGACCTGTTTTTCGAACAAAAACATTCACCGCAATTCCTGGATTGGTTCCAGTCACTGGCACTTGAGGCCGGCGCGCATTCCACGTTGAACTCAGCCGTTGCCCTGCGCGACGAAGACTTGCGTGGCGAGCTGTCATCCATTACAGTTCCGACAGCCATTTTCCACGGCAAAAAAGACCAGATCTGCCCTTATGAACTTGGCGAAATCCTGGACAAGGAAATCCCGAACTCTGTACTCGTGCCGTTCAAAGACAGCGGACACGGCATCAATGCCGATGAGCCAGAGCGTTTCAATAATGAACTCCTAAGCTTCCTGAAGAGTTCAGGCGTCTAATCTACATTCATGCCAAAGCAAAATCCAGCCCCCACATTTGGGAAGGCTGGATTTTTTAATTCACGCGGAATGCTGAGGCAAAAGACCGCACAATACTGATCAAGGTATCGGTCATTTCTTTCGGGGATTTCTCATAGCCTGTCTTGGCCCATTCCAAAATGAGGCCTGCAGTGCCGTGCGCCATATACAGTTTGAATGGCTTGGAGTTAATATCGCCGCTTGCGATCCCTTCGAATGTAAATCCTTCATTGAGCATCTCAAAAATCGCTTGCGGCAATTCTCCGTGAAGGCCGGGAATGGTATCTTCCACTAAATACAAATTGAAAAATGAGCGATTGTCGTACACGAAACTGATCAGCTCGAAAGAGTCCGCATTCATGGCCGAAGTGAGAATATCCGCTCCCTTCTCGTAGCGTTCAGTGCTCGTCCGTTTGATCTGCTGGAACATTTCTTCGAGCAGCTCCTCGGTGAGGTCGGGCTTATCGAGATAATACAAATAGAAAGTCGCCCGGTTATACTGTGCTCGTTGGACAATATCCGTCACTGATACATGGCTGTATCCTTTTTCATTGATCAATTCAATATACGCTTCCGTCAGGTGATGTTTGGTCCGTTCTGCCTGCGGAGATAATTTCTCTTTCTTGGTTTTCATCGCCTTTCCCCCTTAAACTCGACAGTTATCAAGGATGTGTCGAATTACTCGACATATCTGGAAATTTTATTGATTGAGAGCTATTTTGCAAAGGCTTACAGTAGAAGAGTAGCGTATTTTCAGTTTAGCATACCCATGAAAAGGAGAGATATTTCCATGATTAATTATCAAAACAAAGTCGTTATCATTACTGGCGGGGGATCCGGCCTTGGCCGCGCCGCTGCAAATTCAATCGCAGCTCAAGGCGGCAAGCTCGTCCTTGTCGACATGAACAAAGAATCCCTAGAAGCGAGCAAAAATGAAATTCTGGCAGATTTCCAAGGCGCTTCTATCGAAATCATCGAAGCCAACGTCACCGATGAAGAACAAGTGAAAAATTACGTCCAATTTACACTCGACACTTTCGGTAAAATCGATGGTTTCTTCAATAACGCCGGTATCGAAGGCAAGCAGAACTTGACGGAAGAATACGGCTCTGATGAATTCGAGAAGGTTGTCAGCGTCAACCTAAACGGCGTATTCTTCGGCATGAAGCACGTCTTGAAAGTGATGAAAGAACAAGGCTACGGCTCGATCGTCAACACGGCATCGGTCGGCGGCATCCGCGGCGTCGGCAACCAATCCGGCTATGCGGCAAGCAAGCACGGCGTTGTCGGCTTGACGCGCAACTCCGGCATCGAATACGGAGAATATGGCATCAGCATCAATGCCATCGCACCCGGCGCCATCATGACCCCAATGGTCGAAGGCTCCTTGAAGCAAATGGCTGGCGATGACTGGGAAGCTGCCGGCAAGGAATTTGTCAGCGTCAATCCGATGAAGCGTTTCGGCAAACCGGAAGAAGTCGGCAATCTCGTCGCTTTCTTATTATCCGATGCAGCGAAATTCATCAACGCTTCCGTCATCCCAATCGACGGCGGCCAATCCTATAAATATTGATCACACGAACAGCCCGGGATTTTCCGGGCTGTTTTTATTTTCACTCAATACTTAAACGTATTTTCCGAATCTTACCGCTCGCTTTCCGTGGGCTCGCACCCAAGCCTCCTCGGTTTGCTCTACTTTCGCTACGCTCAAGTGTCGCAAATGAATGTGCTCAGCGTTGCTTCGCCCATTCATTCACTGCGGGGTCTCGGTCGTCTCGCTTTACCACAGGAAAGATAAGGTCGACCTATGGGAGACATTATCTTTGCGAAAGTAATGCGCAGCATTATTGAGCAGAAGGGTTTACGAGCGGACGCTTCTCCAAACACTTCAATATCTCGCTGATATCAATACACAGCAAATACGATTTTTCGCAGTAACTGAAAAATCATCTACTCAAGACGCCTCACATGCATTTCCCTCCCAAATCACAGATAATAGGAAAGTATTTAATTACGGGACGGCTTTAGCGTACCTGAATTTAAGGAGTGTTACGATGCAATCAATTAAAGGGAAAACAGCCATCATCACGGGCGGAGGACGCGGCATTGGCCGTGCGACAGCGATCGCCCTTGCCAATGAAGGCATCAATGTCGGCTTGATCGGCTTGAAACAGGAAAACCTCGACAAAGTATCCGTCGAACTGCAAGATGCGAATGTCAAAGTGGCAACTGCTTCTGCCGACGTGACGGATCTCGCTGCGATTGAACAAGCGATTGAGAAACTCAAAAACGAACTTGGCGATATCGATATCCTGATCAACAATGCAGGCACCGGGAAATTCGGCGGCTTTTTGGAATTGTCACCGGAAGAATGGAAAAATATCGTCGACGTCAATTTGATGGGCGTCTATAACGCAACACGTGCCGTACTTCCAGGCATGATCGAGCAGAGTTCAGGCGATATCATCAATATCTCATCCACTGCCGGACAAAAAGGCGCACCGGTCACAAGCGCGTACAGCTCTTCCAAATTCGCTGTCATGGGCTTGACCGAATCGCTCGCACTTGAAGTACGCAAACACAACATCCGTGTCACAGCAATGACGCCGAGCACAGTCGTCACGGACCTTGCCCACGAATCCAACCTAATCACCGGTGATGCTGAAAAAGTTATGCATCCGGAAGATTTGGCCGACTTGATCGTCGCCAGCTTGAAACTTCATCCGCGCGTCTTTGTTAAAAGCGCTGGATTATGGTCGACCAACCCGTCCTAAACAAAAATGGAGCTTGAGGGAATCCCCTCAAGCTCCATTTTTTTCATTTTTGTTGTTCCGGTAAATCGCGTTCGTCTTCTTTTGAGACGTGTTTCGAATACTCTTTCGCATCTTCCTGCTCGTCTCTGCCTTTTTCTTCGCTGTAATTCGTTGCTTCATTATCTCCGTCCAAGGCTTCTTTTGTTTTATTGATCGCTTTATCGATTGCAGACTCATGAGCCCCGACTTGCTTTTCAGGTGTGCGGCCTGCCGTTCCTTTTCTAGCCATACAGCAATTCCTCCTTGTCGTACATTTTCTATACTGTACCCGTTCATCCGGAAATTACACCTGCTCGACTAAAGAAACAAGGCCAACCATTCTGTTAAAACATGCCGCTTTCATGGTTATTGCGCCCAGCTTGCCGGCTCGCATCCGCAGCAGCAGCATCCTGGTTTGCAGTATTCGCTTTTTTGTCTAAGCTGTATTTCCTTTTGGTCAACTTGTCCACCACATAACTGCCAATAAATAACGCTCCAAAAAACCCCCAGAAGATCCACATCATCCAATGCATAAAACCATCCCCTTTCATTTCGGCTATTACTCATTTCCTTTGCCTTATAATACGTTCACAGCTGCATAAAGTTTCAAAAATCGGCATTTTCAGTAAATTTATAATCTGCTAAGCGAATCTTTTGAAGGTTCCCGTAAATATCCAAGAGTCTTTAGGCAACTAATGAGGGCCTTCCCTTGTCTCTATTAATACTAATTCCCAGTAAAATTGGAGGCAAAACTATGTGGTTCTTATTCGGGCTGATCGCAATCGCAGCCACCTGCGTAAATCTTTATCTGTATGCAATAGGCAAGGATTATAAATTAGCGATGGCCATGGGACTGTCGTTTACCGCTCTGACCCTTGCGGCTGATTACAGCATGGTCGCTGATTGGGTTCGTGCAGAAGACTGGTCTGCATTATCGGACGTTGTGCCGATCATGTCATCTGCGCTGTGGGTATTGACGGTCATCTCGATTTTATTGAACATCATCCCCGTACTTCTGGAATATAAAAGCGCAAAAGAATAATTGGTTTTCTGCAAAGATCAAAAATCCCCGCGTCCTTGTAAAAGGAATTGCGAGGGTTTTTGTGTAAATCGTTTCGATAGTCTTTCATATGGCCAGCCTTATATTTTGTTCAATTCGTGATCCAACATCCCGTAAACGATGCTGTCCGTCCATTCATTTTTATTCCAATAATCTTGTATAAAATGCGCTTCTTTTCTCATCCCTATGCGTTCACATAACTTTTGGGAAGCCGTATTTCTGGCATCAAGCGTCGCTTGGATTCGGTGCACATGATAGTCATTAAATAAGTGGGCCACCAAGCTTCCCACCGCTTCTGTCGCATAGCCCTTTCCGCCAGACGCAGAAGAAAAACTATATCCAATTTCTACAGTGTCTTTCATATCCGTATACCAAGCCGATAAATCGCCAATGACCTGTTCATCCAGAACAACCGCTAAACTGATCATGGTGTTTGGTGTAAGTGAACGGTTTACTAGCTTTTTATTGAATTTTTCTTCCATATTCCCGACATGCCATTCCTCATGCAATAAATACTGACAAACCTCTTTGTCACTGTAAATTGCAAAAACGTCCTGTATGTCCTGTGCTTGAAATGGCCTAATGACTAATCGTTCCGTATTCACTAGCATATTGACTCTTCCTCTCCCTCACTTCAGGCTCATAACCGATGAGCTTATTCACTTAACGCCATCCTTCAATCGATAAATAAACTTTTTCTCAATCAGCTCACAAGCATTCGCTTCAAATATTCGCTGCATCGGGATATTGTGTTGGCCGGTTGCGCCAATGTAATACGCGGCACCCATTTGTTTAAGGAGCTGCAGGGATAACTTATGAAGGTATGCGCCCCATCCCATGCCTCGAAAAGCAGGTATGAGCCCGTAATAAAACAATCTCCCTTCATCGACAGTTCCCTATTCGATTTGGGGCATAGTCACGCCTATCGCTTGGTCTCCATAAAAAATGACGAGGCAGCTTTTTTGATAACCCGCGCCAAGTTCCGATTGCATCCCTTCAAACTCTTTTTGCGCAGACAGCGAATTGAAAGGAGCGGAAGCATTGAGTGAACCAGCGCTGGCGTCCATCCATGTTTTCAAGAATACAGCATCGGTGATTTCTTCCAATGATTTAACAGAAAGCGGCGCTTTTATCTCCATATCTTCTAAAGCAGACAGTTGTCGCCTATAGAATAATTGAGTATCTTGTATTTGAAAACTGAATTTTTCAAGCAACTCTCTATACGGTATATATTCAGCTTGCTGTTCGTTAAGTATGATCAAAACTGATTGAATATCCTTTTCTACAACGTGTTTCTTCATTTCACTTAACATTTCTTCAAAGTGTTTTGCAGACTCGATTTCCCCTATCTCTTCCATCACCAAGTAATTGGGGGTCCCATCTAAAATTTTAGCTCCCCGTGTAGTAAACATATTCACCACCCCTTCTCCCTCAACTTAGTATAACTAAAATGATTCCATCTATTGGACACGTAGACAGGCAAAAGGAGAAAAGCGTGGCTTAGCACCGCTTTTCCCCTTTGGAAGTAAATATTGAACTATCTACAAATATCCTGGCTAGCATAGTTAGTCATATCCATACGCCATTTTCACGTTTTGCTTATCAAATACCCAGTCAACAACTACCTACCAGATCGATTCCGCCCATTCCGGATGGTCGACAAACGGGTTACGGTTGCCTTGAATATCTTCAATTTTCTCGTTGCGCTGCTGTTCCCAAGCGCTGACAGGATCTTGCTCATGCCATTCGAGCAACACGGAAATCTTGCCGTGGTAAGGCATCGAACCATTATTCACCAGATCATTCAGTTCCAAGTCCACGCCGTCACCTGATTCATAACGGACCGCCATATAGAATAGCATGCGGGCGACGTCGCCTTTGACTTCATTCGGCGGCTCCCACGAAGTGGATGTGCGCAAGCAGCCGTCACAGCCGCTTACCGTACTGCCGCCGTAGTTAAAGTCCAAATTGCCGCGCAGCCCATTCACTTGCACATCGGTTGGACGCAAATGGTGGATATCCGTCCCCGCGCCTCTTGCTGTTCCGAAACCGCCATGAGACTTCGCCCACGTATGCTCTCGGTTCCAGTCGCCGACATTGCCGCCGTTCAAGGATTTCGAACGCGACTCACCCGTATACAATAACAGCACATTGTTTGAATTGTTCGGGTCTTCATCCGTTATTTTCAATGCATCCCATACTTGTGAATAACTAAGCTGTGTGTGGTCATCGATGATTTCATGAAGCTCTGCTTTCAATGCGTCGCCTTGCAAACCATCGGCTGTGTCATAGTATTCGTCTGGTGCTGGCGCTTCTGCAGACACCGTCACTGAAAATGACTGGGTGACGCTTTGATTGCCATCGCTTGCTGTCACACCGACTATGTGTGAGCCTTCCGGCAAGTCGAGCGTCAAGTCCGAGCCGATAATAGTTCCTTTCGTAGATGAAAATGACAAGCTCTGTCCTTCAGGATCCGAGAAGTATTCAGTCAAGTCATATTGTAAGCGGTCTCCTGCCCATACTTGTTCCCCCACAAATACTTTCGTTGCTATGGGTGCCTTGTTTTCTTTCGGCAAATGAGGAGAAGAGATCGGCTCGCCGCCCGAATTGTAGAAGCGAATCGCTTCATAATCCGCTCCATCGATAAACTCGATTTTTTGGATATTTTCAGCTCCCCTGATCTCAGAAACCTTCTCGCCATCCACTAACACGTGCTTTACCTCAATTCCGTTAAAATCAAAGACCGATTCTGTGCGGGCAGGGCTTAGCACTACCTTCACATCCTCAAAGCCTGTACCATGGAATTCTCCATATTTCCCTTTCATATAGACCCCATCCTTGATGGATGTCTTGCCATCCAAGGTCAAGGATACACTAGGTTGGCCAACCGTCAATTTTTTCTTTTTCAAGTTTTCGTAGCGCAAATTCTTTTTGGGCTCCATCGGCTGCAATTCAGGCTCAGGAACTGGCGTTTCACCAGCTCCATTCATCGTGTGGCTCCCTAAATGCTCAAATGTATCAGCAGGGTATGCCGTCCATTCAGCCGAAGGGTCGAATGCGTCATCTACTACGCTGTCGCCAGATTGGATCTCTGGATTGCGGACCAGCGTAACGTCTTTTGTGTTTTCAATGCGCGTGCCCACTTGGCCGATTGAATCGATTGGGAGGCCATCTTTTTCCAATACCAATGCGTCGTCGCCATTAAAGTTGATGACACCATTATTTTGCAAATCTCCTTGTTCCAGAATCGCAGCATCTGCCCCACTATTATAGAGAACGATTGTATCCCCGCTTGCTACATTACCGGACAGCGCCATTTCACTTTGTATGGATGTGCTGCCGTTTGCATACAAGGCCACTGAATAAGGACTCAAGTCGATTGAAGCACCTGTCCCATTATAAATTTCGATCGCCTTATTCAAGCTGCTGCCTTCAATGTATTCCGAAATAAATAGATCGCTTGCCGGGGCAGCGGCTTGTGCCGTTGTTTGCGAAGCCGGTACCCAAAGACTCGCCACCAACCCGACTGATAGCAGCGCCTTAGCTGATTTGTTCCATAAGCTATTGTGCATTGTATTGTTGTCCTCCCTTTTTTTAAAAACCTTGCCTTCTGAACTACTGATTTTTTTGGTCTTCTTCTGTAAATTATTGAGACTCAATTATTATAATTTACAGTTTTTTCTTCTTCCTTATCCAACCTTACAGAAGGTAGTCTATAGCGTCAACGTTATTTAGCAAAAGTTACATAAAGTTAATAAAACATAAAAGCTCTCTCGCGATTGGATCTTTAGCACGTCCTCGCTCTAAATCCTGTTAGTTACTTAGAAAATTCCATTCAAAAATAAAAAACCAACTTAAGATTAAGTTGGCTTAATGATTCCTGCTGATTAACTTGAATGATGCTGAGTACGTTTTTTGCTTTGAACATAAGTGTAAAGCAAGGCCCCTATAACGAATGGAATTACGGCAACTAGTATACTCGTGGTTTCTGTATAGATCAAAACGGCGGGTGAAAACAAGAGAATAATACTTACTACTTTCAAAACAGGTATCATCAACATCCCCCTAAAATATTTGTCTGCCAAGCTTATTCGAGAAAAGTGTAAAAGAGATTGGACTCACCAAGCAGTGTCACTTCATTCAATCCTTCACGGCTTGCTACCTCATTAACTTGCATTGTTGGATCAAAAATTTCTCCGTATAGCACAGTAACTTCTACTCCAGCTTCTGTTTCAAACGTGAAACTCCCTGTCGTATATGGCAAGTCGCCCGTGACTTCAAAGCCGTGATCAGGAGCACTTTTGTACCAACGATGGCCCTTTTCACTTTCTGTGATACTTGCTACACCTAGAGAATTGTCCTGTGCATACGCCACGATTGTTTCATCATCGTATTCTTCAACGGACATAGGGGACGATGCACTGATACCTTCCTCTTGCAGCCCCTTTTCAATTGCCTCTTCCCGCGTATCGTACCAAACGGCCTGATCGCAAGCAGCCAAGGTAAACACGATACAAATGCCAAGAATTATCGTTTTGAAGCTTTTCAAAGAACCCCTCCCTCATCATCATTAGTTTTTCATCGTAATGCGATTACCTAATGCAATGAATTTAGGTCAAATCATCGTCAACATGAACGTGATGACAAGTGCCTGTCCCAGGATAATTGATAAGTTCTTTGTGTTCATTATTTTTTTCTCTGGCAGCAAGAGCTTATACACCACAGAAAAAATCACAAATAAAATAAGAAAAGTGAAAAGTAGAGCTGATAAGAACTCGGTCATTGGATTCCCTCCTAGACTTTTTTAATTGTTACTTCAATTGATCCATTCATTGAGCATTTCTTCCGAAAGCTCGCCTTCATGAACCCGTTCGATTATCCCGTCCTGATTTACCAGAAAAGAGGCCGGTAACTTCCCCACGTGATAAGCTTCTTTAATGGCTCCATCTTGGTCGATGAGGACTGGGAATGAAAGATCAAATTGATCCACAAATTTTTGCGTAACGAAATCAGATTGCCCTAAGTTGATGGAAATGACGTTAAATCCATTCGCTTTCTTACTCGCGTAAGCAGTTTCTAAAGTGGGCATTTCTCGCTTGCACGGTTCGCACCAAGACCCCCAAAAATTAATCAAGGTTTTTTCTTGCATGTCGTCTTCTAATGTAAGCGACTCTCCCACTAAAGTTTCCCCCGAGAAATTAGGTGCTTTTTCTTTTATTGTAGACATGGCAGTTTCGGGTTCATCAATCATTCCTTGATAAATTGCAAAAATGATCATTATTACTAAAGCTCCTAAAATAGACGTACGATAAATCAATCGCTTCTTCTTTTTATCCATGTTAACTCACGACCTTGTCCATAATTTTGTAATATTAATTGGAATTGATGGAAATATCCGTTATTTCTCTATGTTAGAATATCATAGAGGTGTAAACTATGGAAAATGTAACCATTCTTATCGCATTAGCGGGAGGTTTTCTAGCCTTCATTTCTCCTTGCTGCTTACCTTTATACCCTTCCTTTATTTCGTACATAACGGGCGTTTCGGTCAGTGAATTAAAGGAAAATAAAGATGTGTCATTCAAGAAAAAAGTATTAATGCATTCGGTCTTCTTTTCTCTCGGATTTTCCGTTATCTATTACATTCTAGGGTTCTCCCTAAGTACAATAGGCGGATTATTTACAACCAATCAAAAGCTCATCCAGATGCTCGGTGGTATCTTCCTTGTGTTTATGGGGTTATTTCTAATAGGAATCATCAAACCTGAATTCATGTTCAAAGAAAAACGATTGAGTTACAAAAAGAAATCCGCAACTTACCTTAACTCGTTTGTCGTCGGTTTTGTTTTTTCAGCAGGATGGACTCCCTGTATCGGTCCTATTTTTGGGGCTATCATTACTTACGGAAGCCTTGTTAATCCCGCTCAAACCATTGCTGTGGTGACTGCTTATTCCCTTGGTTTTTGCATTCCTTTTATCATCATGGCGTTCTTTATTGGAAAGACAAAATTCATTTTAAAATATTCCGCTGGGTTAATGAAATTTGGGGGAATTATCATTGTTCTGCTGGGAGTTATGATTTATTTCGATAAGATGTATTATTTAAACATCTGGACAGCTGATCTACAGTATTTCATTGAATCTTGGCTCACTTAAAAAGGAACCATACAGAAAGGGTTTATCCTTTTCCTGTACGGTTCCTTTTACTATTTTCCAATGATTCAAGACATTAACTGTCTTTAGAAATGTATGGAACTGACACATCGAACCTCGTATATACCTTATAGCTATCTCCTTCGTCCTCGGTATAAACCCTGCAGTTCTCAATAGCCGCTAATCTAAAAGCCAACGCACAAGCTATTTTATAGTCGGGAGTACTGTAGCCGTCATAAAGTCTACCGTACATTTCATTAGCTATGGAATCAGCCCATACATCCGCTTCATGCATCGTCTCAAAAACCACTTCTTCCGCTTTCCACCTATTCATTATCTCTTCACCCTCAGCACTAATATTCAAGTTCTCGTACGGGTAATTTTTGATCCGAAGTGATTCCCCCAGACAGATTATTCAACGACAAACGATTTTCATTCTCATAAAATATTGGGATCATAGGGCTTCATCAACGCTGATGTCACTTCTTTTCTTTTATGCTCGATTGTTTTGATTTTTCGAAGCGTAATAACTGATAGAACAAAAAGCAAGATAAATAAATAGACATTTTCTTGATTATCCTTGCTCACGATTTTTGTCATAACTTCTATCTCCCCGCCCGTGCAAGTCATCCATTCCGTCTGACTTTACGAAATGTCCTTAAGAAACAGGTTCAATACTTCGCTATATAGTTTGGGTTGTTCAATATGAACCAAGTGAGAGGCAAAAGGAATAATAGCAACATGAACATTATGATGCATGGAACGGTAGGACAGCGCCCCTGTTGTCTCATTCGGATTCCCTTCGCCTGCAATAAGCAAGATAGGTAAATGGATTCCAGCTAAATCTTTTGTTTCTTCGAATGGATACCACTCGTCGTTCCGTGCCATATAAAGAAACTGCTTCCAGTCGGCTGCGTGCAATTGATCGAAGTAACTAACGGCTTCGTCATTTTGAAGGAGTTGAGTTTGAACTTCTACATCTTCCTTGTGCATCTGGCTCCAATTCTCTGGCTTTCCTGGAGTTATACCGGATAGCGTCAAGCTTTGGACTTTCTCGGGAAATTTCTTGGAAAAAAACAGTCCCACTAACGCCCCCAATGAAGCACCAACGATGTGAATAGAGCCTATTCCTTTTTTCTCCAATGTATCAAACAGATCGCTTGCAGCGTCCTCAAAAAAATTGGCCAAATCGTCGTTGATGGATTTGCCATGTCCCCGCAGATCTGGCAGAATCACTCGAAAAGATTCTTTGAAGAATTCTCTTTGGTATTCAAAGTCAGTCAAACCCGTCTGCAGACCTGTGTGCAAGAACACAATAGGCTCACCCGCTCCCACTTCTTCTGTATGTAAGATCACTGTGATTCTCCTCACTTTTTGCATAAATTTAAAAAGACGAATATTCAATCCAGTTAAAGATATAGAAAAATTTGTTAATTGAATTGTACCTTACATTTTTCTGGAACCATAGGGAAAAGTTCACCCCTCCTGTTCTTTGAACTATTCAGCGTCAGCTGTAAGCAATAAAAAAGAAGGTACTCAAAATCAGTACCTTCTCTAAATAGCTGTTATTGATTTGCAATGATGGGGAAAAATGAGCTACACCCACAGAAATTATTTTCCGAAGGATGAAAGAAACTTCACTCTGTCCCCCATCGGCGGAATGTTGTTATCGACTAACGCCACCTCTAGAATGGCAGGGCCGTTCAAGCCTGTTAATGCGTTCATTACATTTTGAGACAGGTCTGCTAAAGAATCTACGCGGAAATTCGGGATATTCAATGCTTCAGCCATTGCCGCAATATTGACCGGCTCTTGTTCGAAAGAAGGATGCGAGCGTTTGTACTGCAAGGTATGCCCTTGGTAGACCATGCCCAGGCGCGCATTATTCATTACCACGAATAAAATAGGCAAATTATATTCTTTAGCCGTTAAGATTTCCATGCCATGCATGAAGAAGCAACCATCTCCCGTAAGCGCAACGACCGGCCGATCGGGATCAGCCAGTTTCGAGCCAATCGCCGCGCTTAACCCGCTTCCCATCGCCCCAAAATGGACGTTGATGTCAAAGGTATCTTCCTCCAACACTTCCATGTGGTGAATTACATAGGCCATGAATTCACCGATATCAATCGTATAGCGTGTGGAAGGCGGCAATAATTCTTGCAACTTCAGCAAAACGTTTTTTGTATTGAATTCCTCATCTGCATCGATTCCTGGATCCGGCTTAACGTTCTTGCCATTTTCCGGTTTTGTCAGGCCTCTTGTGCTCAGTTCTTCAATTAATTTGGTTAAACTATCTGACATATCGCCATGGACTGGTATATTCACGGGATACTTTCGGTTGAAAACGGTAGGATCTATATCGACCTGAATCACAAAGCGATCTTTCGCTAGATTCGGGTTGTAATTGCTGGTCGCTGTCTCCCCTAAACTGGATCCCAAGACAAGCAGCGTCTCTGCATCTCCTTCGTTCACCAACAACGACGTATGCTCATTCCCAGCAAAGCCGAAGACCCCTGAAAAAAGCGGATGGTCTTCGCGGAACAGCCCCTTCGCTACAGGTGTCGCAACGATTGGCCAATCGAGCAATTCGGCCAGTTCTAGTACTTGGGCTACCGAATTGCGCACGCCTTGCCCAGCAAAGATGAAGCCCTTTTTCTTCTGCATCAATTGATCAGCTACTTGCTTTACTAGCTCTGGATCAGTAGGTGAATGCCCTTCGATTTCCAGCTTCGGAATCGGCAATCGGTCCACCTGCCCCATTTGCACATCGATCGGCATCGCCACATGGACAGGGCCGGGGACACCGGAAAGGGCAATTTGTGTCGCTTTGGCAATTTCCCCTAATAAATTCTCCGATTCCAAAACCGTCACACTATACTTCGTGACAGACTGAAAAAGCGACTGCGCATCAAGTTCCTGAGAAGCATTGAGCCCCATCGTACTGACTGGCACGGCCCCAGTGAGAAACAGGATTGGCAAATGCTCGCGCATCGCATTGGCAGCGCCTGTTAATAAGTTGGTGCCTCCAGGTCCGCTGCTGCCGATGCATACGCCCAGTTGCTGGGAATATTTCGCGTAGGAAGCCGCCATGTAGGAGGCAGCCCCTTCGTGTTTTGTGACAATGGGCGTGATGTCAGGAAAATCTAACAATTGGTCATAAAACGCATTGACTGAGCCCGCTGGTATTCCAAAGATATACTTAACGCCATTTTCCTCTAAATATTCCAAAACAGTACGAACCGTTTTCATAACACGCCCACTCTCCCCAAATAGTAATAGCCTAAGCTTCACTTCGTTCTTATATCAAAAAATCCTTACATAACTTCTTGGACTGCATTCGTGTATTAACCATAGACTGGCAAGCTCTTTTATCGCTTCTTGAAACCTCTTATCCTACGTGGAATTTAGCCTTTATAATTGTTATATATTTCAAAAAATTACCTATACCAATTTTACTATAAGTTTCATTTCAAAAATACGCAATAGCCGAAAGGAAAATTCAGTAAGCAATCTTCAGTGATGATTTATTTTCTCGAAAAAAAAGAAGCTCAATTAAGAGCTTCTTCTCTTCCGAATTTATTTTCATTTTGAATTTAGATTAGTTCGATTCTGGTTTCGCATACCCGCTCCCTGCTAGAATCTCCTCAGCAGTCAATTCAAGCCACTCCTCAACCGGCATATCAGGGTGCTGCTTTAAAAATTTCTGCATAATGTCATACCCAATGAGATGAGTAGAAAAAGGTGGCACTTCGGTAATGGCATTTCCGTAATAAAAATCATTCCAAACTTCGATTTCAGCAGAATCTTTTTCTTTTAAGAACAGCATTTTAGTTTCTTCTGTAATTTTTTCATCTGCATTGGCCATCCACTCCAATTTGGATTCAGGGTAGATTATTTTCGCAAACGCTTCAGCTTTTCCTTCCATCACTGCAACTTTCAGCAAGGTTGAGGAAATTGAATTCTTCGCTGTTCCCTTCTGCATATCAATCATGTGAAAGTATTCATGGGCAATGGTGTGTTGCAAGTCTTCTTCTAGAATAATTGAAGTGACAAATAGAGCAATGACGTCCTGCTCCAATGCGACTCCTGGAGGATTTAGTTCTTGGGTCTTCCCATGTGTATATGCCGGATTAGCCGGAAGAATATGTACAGTCTTGTCACTGCCGGGCAACATTTCCGCCGATTTCTTTAAGGCCTCCTCGATTGCTGTATTTAGAGGCTCTTCCCGATCCGATAAGGCCTGAAGTTCGCTCTGCAACGGGATGATGTCTTTAGGTGGCGTAAAAAACCAGTAATCTGCATACTTTTTGCCCTTCACTTCCCCAAAAGCATTCATTTGGAACGGCTCTGTAACGGTTTGAGCATAAGACTCCTCAAGTGAATCCGGATTTTTCTTGGCTAATTTTATGTAATGGTCAAATGATGGATAATACGAAAACAAGTCAAACTTTTGGTTCCCTACCTCCACTACGGCCGGTTCAATCGAAGGTATTTGTTCGTTCTCTACTTCTTGTACCGCTTTACTTTTTACTGCTGTATCGGTTAAATCATCGGTTTCCACGAGCTCCACTGAACACGCTGAGGAAAATAACGCTGAACACACCACAATGAGGGCTAGACTTTTCTTCAATAGATTCCACCTCTTCTAAGACATTTGTTTTCCATTATCTAAACGCATTGAAAGTTTTCAATAAGTATTTGCAGCTATCTCTTTACTCGTTGCACATTCCTATTGTAGGGTATATGTACAATATTTGGAAACGGCTTTTATTGGGTCACTTTAATTTTAGGCAAGGAGGTTTTTTATGGAAACCATCGTCAGAATTATATCTGCTGGCATTTTAGTGTTTTTATTATATGTTTTATTTTTTATTGAAGATTCCACCCCTTATACCCCTTTCATAATGATTGCCTCAGCCTCTGCTTTTGTTTTGCATTTTATTTCAGTGAAGTATTTTGATAAAAATCATGATTAGCTATTTAACAGAAGAAAGGAACTCAGTTGAATGAAATCTTTAGCCCTTTCCATAACAATGTTCACTAGCCTTTTCTTAGTGGCTTGCCAACCTGTCGAGGCCCCTGTGACGGAACAAGCGGCTCTTCCAAGCGAGCGCCCTCAATTTTCCATAAGCACAGCTGACCAATTAGAGACGTCCACCCAAACACTTTGTTGGGAAGAATGTAAAAGTAGCGAAGCCCTCCTTAATAATCAGTTCAGTGATCTGGACAATCTTGCAAAAGAAGCTCCCATTTTTCAAGTGGATGACCAGCAAACTTTAACTGTCGAGCTAGGGACTGAAATCGACCCTACGCGTTTTTCTTATACTACATATGAACGTGATGGAGAATCTGGCAGTACAAGTATATCAACTCAAAACATTGAAGAAGGTGTAATTGAAGTCGTTGGAGATATGCCGAAAACATATGTAGTCAGAGCCGAATGGTACAGCGAAGGCAATGAGAAGTTACTGGGAAGTATCTATACTATTTTCACTTTGGAAAACTGACTTTTTAATAAGTTAATATAATATCTCAAAAGTTGAAACGGGTGAAAACTTCGCTTTGTATTAGCAATTAAAGTAGTTAAATGACTCTAATCGAAAGGATGATGACATGTTTAAATCCAATCGTACAAACCAAATTCTCAAAATTATCGGTATCTGGATCGTTTACCTTCTCGTATTTATGAATGATACCTTTACTTATCCTCAAGACAGAACCTTCATTATTTTCGCTACAGTATTTTATATATTGCTGACTGCGTTTTTCCTGTGGAGAATAAAAAATCCTAGTAAACGAGTGCGTTCAGAAGAAAATGAAGTTTAACAATGCGTCAGCTTCAAATAAAAGTCGATCAAGAAGTCCTCTTTTCCCCAGTTTTATTGAACTTTTCTTCACTGAAAAACTGAAACATTCCAAGAAATAGAACGGTATAGTTAATACAGATACTCTTTTATTGGGAGGTGCTCATTATAATGACGATGGGAATGATTGCTCCGCTTGGTGGAATGCTATTGTTTTTGACTATGGGCCTGGTCCTCTTACAAGGGAAAGGGGCGATTTTAATTGCGGGTTACAACACGCTATCAGCCGAAGAGAAAGCAAAATATGACGAAGCGGCTTTATGTAAAGCAACTGGCAAACTGATGTTAGGCATTACGTTTTCAATGGCTTTAATCTTTGTTGGGGACTTTTTTTAGCAAGATTGGTTGTTTATCTTAGGAATTATCTTAATGATTGCCCTCGTAATAGGTGGGCTAATCCATATGAACAGCGGCAATCGCTATAAGATTCATAAAAAGTGAAAAAAGAAACAGACCAGCAGTAAGAATGAAGGAATTAAAACATGCCCCCCACTGGTGAAGCGCAAAAGCTATACTCTTAGGCGGAAATCAGTCGGTACCGAATTGCAAAAAGATCCAGCCTTCACCACCGTCACCGTTGGCAGCGAATAGAAAATCGCCGAAATCATACGTGCTTTCACGAACTGCCACGTGAACATCTTTCGTGTGGAAGTCAACGAACCTTCTCTTGAAGAAATGTTCTTGGCTGAGTAGATGCTGAGTTATAAATAAACAGCTGCAAGGACGTCTACGTGTAAAGACCCCAGTGGGATGAAGCTTTTTAATAGCTTTCATTACACTGGGGTCTTTGATTCGTGAGCGAATAATATTATAAATAAGCGTACGTGAAAGTACACTGTCACAAAGAAAAAGAGATTCTTGTTTGAGCCGCTCTTCCGATAATGCAGATATATAAAATTTAGAATCGCATTAATAGATTAGAACGATAGTAATGAATTAAGCGAAACTGATTTAATCTCAAATCGTAAGTAATAAAGAAAGAAAAAAATTCTCTTTTTCATTGATTGAAAATATGTAATGAAAACACATTTAGAAATTCCAAGTTTTATTGTTCAAAACAAAGGAGTGTAAAGGGATGTTAAACATGTGGGAGCGCCCCAAAATTAAAATTCCCAGAACAAAAAGCGAATGGATATGGGATTCCATTGGCTTCACATTTTACTTTGGTTCTTTAATCTTTCTCATGGTCATTTACAATCTACTTCCAGAAGAAGTCCCTGTTCACTATAACGCTTTTGGAGAAGTAGACCGATGGGGAACAAAAGGTGAGCTTTTTGTCTTGCCAGCAGTCGGCGCATTTATTATCATCTTCCTGCAGCTTCTCGAAAAATTTCCCCAATCTCACAATTATCCCGAACGACTAAACGAAACTAATGCAAAAGAATTTTATCTACACAGTAGAAAGCTGATGAATCAATTTAAAAATATCTCACTGATAATCCTCGCTTCGATTCTAGTTGAATCCATTGTCGTTGCTCAAGGCTGGGGCAATGGGTTTGGCGCTTGGTTTTTGCCATTAGTGGTTCTAATCGGCCTTACCCCGATTGTAATAGGAATCATTAAACAAAAGAAAATTAATTAAATGAAAAACTATGTATAACAGTATAAGTGATTATGCTTCAATCTCAGAAATTAAATTATGGAAGAGACAAATAATCTACTCATTGTTTTAACGCGTAAGCAGTAACTTTTATAGTAACGCTTTTAGCGTTTTTTATAGCCTGGCTTAATTTTAAAACGTTCGCAAACATACCAAATTACTTTACGAAGGTTTGCAAATTTACATACAACTTTACGAACGATTTTCAGATATAAAACAGAAGAAGAAACTCAATCCGAATATAACGATATTGTCTGCATACCTTCCGATGCTTCTTTTTAAGCAATTTTTTTATACCAGCAATACCATAGCTTTTTAACATAAGTTATCGAGATTGTTTTGCAACTTCTACTAACTTAAAAATTTCTTCTTTATCACATTCAAAATTCTTTCTACTTATTGCTTTTCTATATCCAAAAAACCGAAAGGCAAGAAGCGCCTTTCGGTACATACTCTACTGTTTATAATCGTGGATCGACCGGGTCAGACTCCATGGCCAATGCGGCTAAAGTGCATTCGTGAACCCGCTCAATCGTTTCTCCATTTACATATCGCGTAAGGCCCTCGAGTCCAAGTGCGAATTCTTTCAAGGCCATCTTTTGCTTTTTACCAGTATTCCTATTTTTTAATCTTTCCAGGTTTTTCTGCTCCAAATAGTCCATGCCGTAAATGATACGCAAGTATTTCCGGCCCCTTACCTTAATGGCCGGCTGCAACAACTTGCCTTTGTTTCGGGCAATATAAAATTCAGGTTTGATTACAATACCTTCATGCCCGTCTTCCGTTATCTCCTGCCACCAACGAATCACTTCATCCTCACTGGCTTGGTCAGTGATGACTTTAAATTCCGTTTCCACAAACAGTTCGGATTGGCTGGCAAGTTGCCGGTTCATTTCCATGTGCCATGTATGCGGTTTGTCGAAAAAGGTTCCGTTGCTGTGGGCCAATACATGGAAAGGTGCAATCTGGATAGACTTGCTTGAATCGATGTCCCAACAATATTGCTGAAAGACTTTTTGAAAGTCTAGTGCATTTCCAAGCTTTTCTTCGTATTCATCTAGCCACCTCTGCAACTCGCTGTTCGCCGGAAGTGCAGCCGACAATTTTTCTTTCAGCAGCGACCGGTCAAGTACGGCATTTTCCGCCACATGTGCATATTGGCTGCTGATTAATTCTTTGGCTTTTAAGTTCCACGGCATGATCTCCGCATCTAACAACACATAATCCGTATCGTGCTCCCTAAAATAATTTATTCTATTTAGTTCTTCATTCAACTGTAGAAGCAATTGTGCTTCTGTTTCGTAGTCAAAAAAGCGTTTTCCGGTCCGGGTATAAATACAGCCAAGCGATTCGATGCCAGTATGTTTTGATGAAGTCTCTTTGTCTTTAAATAAAAACAAGATCCCTCTGCTGCCCATATGCTTTTTCTCCGCAATCATTGTGTGAATTCCATTACTTCTGAAATACTCTATTGCTTCTTTCGGATGCTCCAAATATTGCGACAAAGCAGATGGTTTCGGTGTTGGGCTCATTGTCGGCGGAATATATACCAATTGCTCGATGGGAACTGTGTAATGCGACACCGCATCGATTGCCGATTTCACCAATTCCTGTGGTATCTTCACTTCACTCAACTGCTCAGTCAATACAGAATAACCGTTTATAAACTTCGCGATATTCGGTGCATTTAACCGGTTTTTTTCCCACTCAGCTAGTGGATTATCAATAGCTCCGGAATAATCTTTCTTTGCCTTAACAGACACAAAAGTCCTTTCCGGATAGCGGTAAGCTGTCAATTCGCCGCCGAAAACAACTCCTTGATCAATATTGATCGTATTATTGATCAATAAGGGCTTCGGTTTCGGGTCATGGCCCCATACGATTAACAAACGATTTTCGTGCCCCACCGCCCATTCTTTCCTGAGGGGTTTGCCGTTGTCGTCAAACCCGCCCGTATCCCCGTATCGGCAAAAATCACTGATGGCCTCGGATTGCTTGCCGATAAACGAATCCTTGATTCCTGCGTGCGCACAGACCAGTGTCCGGACGCCATTTTTCGTGAACACATAATGAGAAGGCGCCTCTAGCAGAAACTCTTTTAATTGCAGCTTCAGCTTTTGAGCCTTTTCTATTCCTTCGCGTTCTTCGTAAACCGACAACTCTTCTTCCACTCGTTCATCCCCATGGCTCAAGACCACTTGCCGCCCGTCCAGCCACCTGGCGATTTTCCAGCCGTGGTTGCTGTCGACCATCAGTGCCCGGCCGCTCTTGACATGCTTGAGGAAGAAGCGCATCGTCTCAAGCGAAGCCGGTCCTCTGCTCATGACGTCACCGATCGAAACGAATTTGCGACCTTCCGGATGCTCATAGAAGCCTTCTTCGTTTTCCGCATAACCGATTTTTTCCAGCAGTTCAATCAGCTCATCGTAGCATCCATGGACATCGCCGATAACGTCGATGCCATTTTCTATCTCTACTTCAACTGGATTGGGATGCCTGAATACTTCCACATCCAATATATCTTTTATTGTATAAACAGAAGCAAAGCCCTCTTTTTTAATAAAGCGTTTTTCATTGCGGAAAATCTGATATTGTTGCTTGATGCGGCGTTTTCCCCTCGGATTGTCGCGGTCTTCATCCCTGTCAGTCAAAATCCGCTCTGGCACATCAAAAACAATCGCCTGAATCGCCACATGGTTCTTTTTAGCAAGCGCTATGTATCTTTTACGGTCTTCTGAACGGAGATGTGTGGCATCAACCAGCACCAATTTGTTCAACCGGCATCTGGCTTCAATGACCGTGTCCATCATGGCAAAAGCTTCTGCTGAAATCTCCTGGTATTCATCCAATAGCCCGGCAGCTTCATCTTGCGGACGGTTGCGCCAATCGATAAATTCCTTGTCACTCACCAAAACCCTGAATTCATCGGAACTTACGACTTCCGATGGTAAAATCTTCTCTTCTTCCACAAGCCTTTTCAGTAAAGTGGATTTCCCGCTATTGGACGGTCCTATTAGTAAAACGATTCCTCCGTACGGCAAGCCAATTCTCATCAAATAGCCACCTTCCTTTTGAACACACACATTTGCGTTGGACATCCCTGTTCTGGATGCTCTTCTCCAATTCCTGCAAATTCGATTTCATACAATCCCGCGTAGTTGATTTTCTTGCACCAATTCCGGAATTCCTGCCGTGTCCATTCGAATCGATGGTCGGCATGGCGAAAATGATCGTCCATATCGTAAACTTCATTGTACTCGCGGTTTGGGGTCGTTACGATGAGAGATTTCGGCGCATAGTGATTCAAGATTAAATCGAACGCTTTAGGCAACCGTGGCTCGTCGACATGCTCAATGACCTCACACAAAATCATCAGATCTTTCTCTTTCAAGCGCTCATCAAAATAATACAGCGACCCCCATAAGGTTTCCGGTTCCACGAAATTCTCTTTATCTTCCACTTTGTCAAAGCGCCGCACCGCCTTCATCGTCTCCACTTGAGACGGCTCCACGGCCAACACTTCTTCCACTCCGTCAATAAAGCCCAGTTTGACTGCCAACTTTCCTTCTCCCGAGCCAAAATCAACGATGCTTTTCGGTTTCAAGGCTGCCGCTGTTTCAGAGATTTTTGCATAGCGCAGTTCATTCAAAGAAGTGCCTCTTATGCGTTCAGTTGCTTGCGTTTTTTTCACATCTGCTTCTCTGTTGCCATTCTCGACCAGGCTATAGACTTCTTTGAAACGAAGTGCACGCCGGTAGATGGTTTCCCGCATCGGGTGTTGCTCGAGCCAGCCTTCTCCGTATCTGCTGATTTTCTCAATCTCTTTTTCATCAATGTAGTAATGCTTGTAGTCGTCAATCACTGGAATCAACACAAATAGATGACGCAGTGCATTCTGTAATGTTTGCTCCCCAGTTAACGAGATCATCCGCACTGTACTTTTTTCTTTTAATTGAAAAGAATATTGAATGTCGGGTCGGGTTATCTGCACTTGATAGTCCATCGGTTCAAACAAAGCTATCAATTGCTGGTCTGACAAAGATGAATTGACCGGTCCAAGTTCAAAAGTGAATGGAAATGAATAGGTGACCCATTCCGTATACTCTTCTTTTGGCTGGCCGTTCAACGCTGTTCCGAGAGCCGAACGAATCATTGATAGAAAAATACTGCTGACGGCAAATTCTCGATCGTTAATATAATGGGTAATGTCGTAGGAATTCGATCCATTCTGGCTCATTTCAATCGGATCTGGCGTAACAAAAATAGTCATCTCGAGCTCTTTATCGGTAAACCTGCTGTAAAACATGCGTACCATGTGCCCTTTTTGGTTTCTTTCATATAAATTATTTGGATTTTTTGCTAGTAAGTATGAGACCGCTTTGACATTGTCTCCTGTCGTGCTAATAGTTAATTGCAATATAAACGCCCCTTTGCCTACTTTAAGTGCTGAATAACACCATAAATATATCATATAAAATGGAATATTTTTCATGTATTCAAATTAAAAATTTATCCGATTCCTTTCAAAATCATTATTAGCCAACGCTAACAATAAATTGATTTTGAAAAGAATTATGAGACACCTAAAAAGAGCTAGAGAAAAAATTGAAACCTTCTTCTCTGATAGGATGTTTACTACTTTTTCTTACTCTATAACTTAATATTAACTATTCTTTATTTTCTTCAGCGCGCCTTACACTAGTTCTAATTTTTATTGATTGACTCCGATCTCTATTTTTATAACCGAACAATATTCTTGTGTAGACATTGCTAGCAATCATATGTTCCACTTAACAAAGATAAAATCCCAATAACTAATTGATTCATAAGGATTTAATCCCCTTATTGAAAAATTAAATAAAGCAGTAAACGGTGTTCTGATGTAATATTTACTGGCATGTTAGTTTAAACAAACCGATCAGATTATTAATGAAGGAGTGAAGTGGCGAAAGTGAAGATATTAGATAAAATTCAAACAGAATATAGAAAAAGTAAGGTGTTTTTTTTCTTAAAGTTTTTTACAAATGTAGTTGCAACTTACTTTGCCGTTCGAGTTATATTCGTTTCTGTGGCAGCGCTAACGACTGAGAGGCCTTCACCAGACAACATGAATATTTTACTTTTCAGTATGCTACTTTCCATAGGATTATCAAATGTTGTACAACTAGTTGAAATGTTAATTAATAAGAAAACCGAACACTTTAAGTTACTGTTGATCACTACGATATTTATTTTTGGCGTTTCTATATTTGTATTGTAGGTATAAAGCCTTTTCACTAGTACTTAAACAATATTTCAGCAAACTAACTCGATTGTTGGGTAAACGCTTTAGAAAAGAGTGGCCACAGCCACTCTTTTTTTGTCTGTCCTTTCGTTTTATCTTTGAGCTGATACGATAATTGGCTATTCTGGTATCCTTAAGTAAATATTGTGTTTACTAAAACTATAATAAGCGAAGGAGAGATCTTACATATGCACAATAGGTGGTACGGAGTATACGCCATGATATTAGGGATTGTATCTTTTTTCACAGGTGAAATTGTAACTTTCATAATGCTTGGTTTTATATTAATGGCTTTAATTAATATTAATACAACCTTAAAAGCTAACTATAGAAAAGATTCGGAGCAAAAAGAGAAATAAAGCACCTTTCGAATTGCTCTCAAAATTTCTTGGCTTCAAAAGCAAATTGTTTAGCAAACCTTCTAGGTAAGAGTAACTTCGGCTGCTTTTTTGCGCTTGCACCTATATTTCAAAGGAAAAGTGAAAGATTAACTGTTGCATATTAGTAATTGCATCCCTTTAATATCCATACTTAAGTTGGACGAAGCTTTAATTTAATACGAATTAAATTAATACTTTCAAAAAATCTAGAAAGGAAAATTATTCATAATTTTAATTAGTGGATTGTCTATATCTTTCTACTTGATTGGATTAGGAATAATTCGGTAATGAGGATGAAAAAAATTCTAAACAAAAAAACCCTATTCATCTCGTTTTTCGCACTGGCTTTACTCGTAATTCTGAGCTTCACTATCTTTTTTATATGGTCTCAAGATACATTTGAAGCGATAGATGCTGATCAAATCGAAATGGAGGAAGTTATAGAACCTGAGGACGGATGGTATATCTATAGAGTAGAAAATGCAGAAAAAGGTTTGATTCTCTATCCTGGTGCAAAAGTCGAACCTGAAGCGTACGGCTATTTGGCACAAGAATTATCAAAGCAAAATATCACAGTCGCCATACCTTCAGTCAGATTAAATTTATCAATTCTAGATGTGTCAAAAGCTGATGAACTAATAGAAAGTGACGACAGCATCGAATGGTATGTTTCGGGCCATTCCATGGGAGGTGCAGCAGCCGCTATGTATGCCGATCAGCATTTGGATCGCGTAAACGGGCTCATATTGCTTGGAGCCTACGCAGCAAGCAATGACTATTTAAGTGAATCCAACTTACCCGTTTTATCCATCAGCGGTTCAGAAGATGGCTTAAGTACGCCTGAAAAAATTAAGGAAAACAGCTCGAACTTGCCGGAAACCACAGATTTCATTGAAATTCCAGGCGGAAACCACGCTTATTTCGGCGTATATGGGAGTCAATCCGGCGACAATGAAGCGCAGATCACCGTTAGTGAACAACAAGAAATCATTGTCGATTTAATTATTGATTGGTTAGAAAATGATCATTCCTTAAGTCAAGGTGAATCATGACAATTTATGAACCTGACTATTAATTAAAAATGATCGACGTTTTTTCTTGATTACCTTCCTAATGAAGTAGTTTAATTGTAAAAAGTGGTAAAAAATTAACGAGATATAATTCACTACTCAAGAACTGAAGGAGACGAAAACATGACAGTTTTTCCTAAGGATGAAGATGGACAAGTATTGAAAATGTTATATAAACAAGGTGTCGATTTTAAAGAACCACAAAATCTTGATTTTATGGTAGCAGTTCCGGATCAAAAGAGTGGTGAAGCTGTTTTAGAAACTTTAAGAAGTAATGGATTTACTTGTGAATTAGAACACGATGAGGAAATGGAAGAATGGACTTGTTATTGTTATATCACCATGCTTTTAAAGTACGAAGAGATAATTGCGATACAAAAACGATTGGACGCATTATGTAAGCCCTATGATGGATACACAGAGGGATGGGGACTAATGGTTAACTAAACTAACGTGTAAGAAAAAAAGTGATTAGGCCTTAAAGCTAGAGTTTTAGGCTGTGAAGCTAATTGGCTGTCATGAGCTCGGTATTTCACTGGGTCCGTGCCAGCCAATTTTTTTGAAGTACTTATTGTAATAGAAAATGAGGACAGTATCGACAATCGGCCATTATCAGTATTCGTAAACAATTAAAAGCAGCCGTAAAATAAAACCTAGGAGCACAGTTCATGAAAAGAATCTTCGCCATATTTTTCATCTCTGTATTGCTTATCGGAATCATCGTTGGGTCTACATATCTGTATAGTGAGCATAAAGAAAATGAAATGGCTGTCTTTCATTATGCAGCTGTAGAAGCAGCAAAGTCTTATGATGAAAATGAGCCTTTATTTCACGGTGGTACTAACTATAATTATGGTCAAGGAAGGTATGTAGTTATCGTGAAAAATGAGCAGGGAAAAGAATACACTTATGAAGTTTTGCTAAATGATGATCGCTCTCTGTTTGAAATATACGACCTCACTTCTTACTTTCCAAGCTCTTAATAGCCTTCTTTGAGAGCAACCGCTGTAAATATGGGAGCAAATGTGTAAAAAAAGTTTCTTAGCGTCTTATGTTAGTCATCTTGCTGTGCTTGCTGTCTCATCCGCAGCCACACTAACCACGAAGATTCCTTTCATCAATCTTGGTAAATCGGTATACCACCTAAACTCTTTTGGAGGAACTATATGAAAAAGTCTATCATCGGGTTATTCGGAGTACTATTTTTGATGTCAGGTTGTTCTAATGAAGCAGATTTCTTGGTCACTGAGATCTCAGAATACCAGCAAGCCTCCGACCACTACATGAAAATTGTTTTTACCCCTGAAGATATCCCTAACGGCACAAAGTTAGCAGCCGTTAAAGTTGGCGGCATTTCAATAAAAGAAGCTTATTTGCTCAATGATTCCAATGTGAACTCTCCCAAAGAGTGGGAGAAAAACAAAATCAGCAAGCTCCCCGCTACTATCACTGATGGAGAACAACATGCTGTGTTATTGATTTCAGAAGATCCTCAACTTAAAGAGCAAGACCGATTACTATTTGATTACTCAAATGGCGGTCAAGTTACATCGGTAGAATCCGATTTTCTTCAATAGCCCACCACTTCTTTCCATGAAAACAAACAGCACACGCTAAGCCGTGTGCTGTTTGTTTTCTACCCAATTATTCTTCCAATTTTCTTGCGGCAAACTCGTCGTCCATTTTCAGGAAATACTCGCCGCCTTCTTCGATGCCTTTTATGCGAATGATCATGTCGCGGAACATTTTTTCTTCTTCCATTTGTTCTTCAATGAACCAATCCAAAAATGAAAGCGTAGCATGTTCCTGCAGTTCGTCCGCCAAGCTTACCAATTTATAGATGTTTGCCGTCACTGACTTTTCCTGCGCAAGTGACGCTTCCACAACATCCAAAGCATTTTCATATTCGTTTCTTGGCTCTGTTAACGCCTGGAGTACGGGCTGTTCATCCATCGTTACCAAATAATGATAGAATTTCATCGCGTGTACATGTTCTTCTCGTGATTGGATCAAATAGAAGTTGGCAAATCCGTGATACCCTTTTCCTGAAAAGTACGAGGCCATCGCTGTGTACGCATGTGCTGCCTGAAGTTCGTTATTGAATTGAGCGTTTAACGCTTCTGTCAAATTTGTTGGTAGCATATTGAACTCCTCCTCTATCTTGTATAGCGTCATTATAGCACGTGTATTGATTAACTAATTCTATAGCAGTCATAGAAAGTAAAATTATTGATCCACTTCACAAAGGAACAATCCTTGTGCAGAAGCGCCTTTACCATCTCCTTCATTGCTTCAACCACTCCGCGACTCAGTGCGAAGCGCTGGGAGCACTCCACTCTCATCCTATCTTCCACTCCATTGAACACAATGGAATCTAAATCTACAAATCTATTCACAATGGGCTACCCCAGCGCCGCCGCGCACAAGGGCTAGGCGAAGCAATGAGTCGGACGCCCTTCCCGGCTCATGGCAGGAGCCATGCCCAAAGCGGCCGACGCGATGAATCAAGCGCTACTTCTTTATTCAACGAAATAACATCCCTACATGCTCTCCTAAATTCACCTTAAAAGTGCTACACTGAAACTAAGTAAATAATCATGCAGGAAAAAGGTGCTGATTCGTCAGCGTAACAGGGAATCCGGTGAAAATCCGGAGCTGTTTCCGCAACTGTAAGTGCGTATGAAATAAGAGATGCCACTGGGGAGACCCGGGAAGGCCTTAGAGTAAAGCGATGCACAAGCCAGGAGACCTACCTTTTTCTGAACGTATTTTTGCTCTTCGGAAGATAAGAGGATCTACGGCAACTTTTTCCTATGGACAGCTTTGTGCTGGATATTCGCAATCGTGCCACTCTCTTCGTTGAGAGTGGCTTTTTTTGTCTCTTTTAGAAAGCGATACGTGTGCTGATATTTACGGACACTATTTTGGAGGTGAACAGATGAAAAAAGATATGCGCTATTTGTGCTACCCGTTCATGAGAGAAAGCGCTTCAACGGTTGATTTCGAGATCCGCACCGATTCCTTGACGACGCGAATCGGCGAAGCCATCGCGGTCAACGATGTCCCTCAAATCATCGATGATTTGCGCTACCTGCAGCCGATGGTTTACCACTTGAACGGCTCGGTGCGCGGGAAACTCGCCATTACCGAACAAGACCTCGCCGATCTCAGTGACTTGTATGACAGTTATGTAGCGGAAGTGAAAGAAGAAATCGACCAGTTCGTCCTGCCGCAAGGAACGCACGGTGCATGCATTCTTCACGTATGCCGCAGCGAAGCGAAAAAGTCCGTCCGCGCCCTTCACCACGTGACGCTTGAACGCGAAGTGCCGGAACATTTGATGGACTACGCCAACCTGCTCGCCAATGTCTTTTTCGTGATGGCTGTCTATGCCAATAAGCAGCACGGCGTCGATGAAATCCCGTTCGTCAGCAAATCTTATCCAACAAAACGCATGAAGAAAAAGGAGACTCACTCGTGAAAATCAAATCATTTCTTTTACTCAGCATTCCACTCGCTTTAACACTCGGTGCTTGCCAAGATGATACTGCCGAAGCACCCGCAACAGAAGAAACAACAGAAGAAACCTCAACTGAAACGGCAAGCGACGCACCATACACCGTCACCGATGATCGCGGCGAAGAACTCGAATTCGAGCAAGCGCCTGAAACCATCGTGTCGCTCATCCCGAGCAACACCGAAATCGTCTTCGCACTCGATGCAGGAGACCAATTGGTCGGCGTAACTGACTATGACAACTACCCAGAAGCGGCGCAGGACATCGAACGCGTCAGTGATTCCGTCGAATTCAATGCCGAGAAAATCATCCAGCTCGACCCAGATGTCGTTTTGGCTTATTCAACCGGAGAAGCGCCACCTGCCCTAACACAGCTTGAAGATGCCGATATTCCGGTATTCGTCATCGAATCGGCCACTTCATTCGACGAAGTATACGGCGATATCGAACAAATCGCCTCGGTTCTTGCCAAGGAAGAAAAAGGCGCTGAAGTGATCGAAGGCATCCAAACGCAAATCGAAGATGTCCAAGAACGTCTTGCAGCGGTCGAAGAGCAAAAAGAAGTGTACGTGGAGATCAGCCCGTCCCCTGAAATTTACACAACCGGAAAATCGACGTTCCAGCAAGAGATTCTGAACCACGCCCAAGTGACCAATGTTTTTGATGATCTGGAAGGCTGGCCGAATATTTCTGAAGAAGAAGTCATCACTCGCGATCCGGAAGTCATTTTAACAACTGTGTCCTATGTGGAAGATGCCGTTGGTGATATCGAAGCACGCGACAGTTGGTCGGCTGTTGAAGCGATCGAGAACGGTGAAGTGCATTTCATCGATTCCGACATTACTTCCCGCCCTGGGCCGCGCATTGGCGAAGCCGTGCAGTTAGTTGCGGAAACGGTGTATCCGGAAATAATGGAATAAGACTATTCATTCACGCTTCACTCAATAAGCACAGACATTTTTCAAGCTATTTCACTGCTTATAAAGTCGCGCGTAATAATGGCACAAGTGCTGTTCTCGATCTGTTTCAGATGGGATGAATAATCTATTCATCAATAAAAAAAGGCGCAACCGATCAAGTCGGTTGCGCCTTTTCCTATTCACAATCCCGCTTCATCGCGGATGTCCTGCTCGGTAATCGCCCCGCCCTTTCCAGTGCCTTTAACGTCTTCAAGTTTAACGCCCAGTTCTTTCGCGAGATGGCGAAGTCTCGGCGACACGCGGGTAAAGCTCGCGGTCTCTTGTGACGCTTCATTTTCCTCCGCTTGTTCGAGGTGGACTTTCTCAGCAGTACCTGTGTTCTCGGCAGCTTGTCCTTTTGGGTCGATAACAGCAAGCAGAGTGCCTGATTTCGCAGAATCTCCACGCTTCACGTGGATCTTTTTTATCGTTCCGCTCGTTTCAGCTCGGATTTCAGATACCGCTTTTTCTGTCTGGACTTCACACAACACGGCGCCTTCTTCGACGTAATCGCCTTCGTCCACAAACCATAGGACAATCAAGCTCTCATCCGTATCTTCAGATAGCTTCGGCAACGTTACATCATGCATTCCCTAGCCTCCTTTACGCTTCATTCATCATCTGTTTGACTGTCTCTGCGATTTGAGTCGGGCCTGGCAAGACAAAATCTTCGAGTACATGGCTATACGGAATTGGCACATCTGGAATTGCCAAGCGTTTGATTGGTGATTCGAGTTCATAGAGCGCTTCTTCCGAGACGATGGCCGCAATTTCTGCGGTCATGCCGTACGAGCGGTAATCTTCATCGACGACGACCAGCCGATGTGTTTTCTTCACTGAATTGATGATGGTATCTTTATCGATTGGGGCCAAGGAGCGCAGGTCGATGACTTCCGCTTCGATGCCGTCTTTTGCGAGACGTTCAGCCGCTTCCATCGCGAAATGTGTCATCATCTGAATGCCGACGATCGTCACGTCTTTCCCTTCACGCATGACGTTCGCCTTGTCGAGCGGTACGGTATACGATTCTTCCGGCACATGGCCGACCGCATAATCGAGCTGGTCCATCCAGCCGAGGCCCTGCAATGATTTATGGAACATGAAAACGACCGGATTGTCATCGCGAATCGCGGAGGTCATCATGCCTTTCAAATCATATGGCGTACTTGGTGCCACCACTTTCATTCCCGGCATATGGGCGAATGTCGCATACAAAGTCTGGGAATGCTGCGCGGCGTCGCTATAGCCTCCACCGACTGCGGTCATGAGCACCATCGGCAAGCGTACATTGCCGCCAGACATATAAGGAATCTTCGCCATATGGTTGTAAATCTGGTCCATGCAAACGCCGAAGAAATCAACGAACATCAATTCCGCAATCGGCCGCATGCCTTCTGCCGCTGCCCCAATCGCCGCACCGATGAATGCCGTTTCGGAAATCGGCGTGTCGAGTACACGCTCCGGTCCAAACTTTTCCATCAAGCCTTGCGTCGAACCGAATATGCCGCCATATTTTCCAATGTCTTCACCGATCACGAATACGTTTTTGTCGTTCTCCATCTCCTGGGCAATTGCTTCCGCCATCGCTTTATTTCCCGTCAGCATCCTTTTTTTCGCTGTCTCCATTTCGGAATCTCTCCTTTTCGGATTAAGATGTAAAGACGTCATCCAAGGCGGCTTCAGGTTTTGGGTAGTCGCTGTCGCGTGCGAATTGGTAAGCTTCGTCCACTTCTTTTTTGGCACGGTTTTCGATTTCTTCCAGTTCCGGTTCATTCACATGTTCCGCATCCAATAGCTGCTGGCGCAGTTTCATAATCGGATCTCGCGCGCGGAGTCCGGGAACTTCCTGCTTGTCGCGGTACAATTCCGGATCGCCTTGAAAATGGCCAAGGAACCGGAAAGTCTCGATTTCGATGATCGTCGGACCCTGTCCGTTGCGCGCACGGTTGACCGCTTCTTCTGCGGCTTTGTACATCGCAACCGGATCGTTGTCTTTTACATAAGCGCCCGCAACGCCATATGCCGAAGCGCGCAGATCGTTCGATTCGACTGAAGTCGATGCCGTTTTCGGTACCGAGATGCCATATGAATTGTCTTCGACGACGATAATCAACGGCAAATTCCACAGCGCCGCCAGATTCAGCGATTCATGAAACGCGCCGGCATTCGCCGCGCCTTCACCGATGAATGCCACGGCGACCCAGTCTTTTCCTTTCATTTTATTGGCCATAGCCGCACCGACCGCATGCGGAATGCCGGCTGCGACAATGCCACCACACGAAAACTTCGCTTGCGGGTCGAACAAATGCATATGCCCGCCCTTGCCTTTTCCGAGTCCGGTTTCCTTGCCGAAAATCTCCGCCGTCATTTTTTTCAAGTCAACACCTTTGGCAATTGCGTGATGGTGTGGACGGTGCGGCGCAGTCACCGTATCGTCTTTCGTTAAATGCACCATCATGCCTGCGGCGGCTGGTTCCTGTCCGGTCGCGAGGTGCATCTCACCCGGTACGGGGCCTTCACCGATATTGAATACCGGCGCCTTGCCTTCCGTATACGCCTCCACCATCTGGTCTTCGTAATAGCGGATTTTGACCATCTGCTCGTACATCCACATCAGCTTGTCGACAGATACAGAAGGCTGTTTTTCTTCGAACTTAGTCACTGCTACTCCTCCTTTTTTACTCTATAAATTCGGATGGCGTGCGACAAATTCCATAGGCCTAAACACTCTCAGTGTACTCTTTTCCAATAAATATTTCAATATTCTGATAATAAAAGACTAGAGAATTTACAATTATGATTATTTTCTTGAATTAACAGGCGCAACTTGTTAGAAACTGATTAGAAATGCATCTGTTTATCCTTTCCTTTCAAAATCGTAATATCGCTAAACGACAATTATTTATTGATAAACGATAAATAAATCGCTATACTTTGGTTATTAACAAGCAAAGAGGTGTATTTTATGAAACGGGAGACTTTGTTTTTGAAAGTGGTGCTGTTCCTCATGGCGCTGCCGGTCATCGCGTTATGCATCTTCGTGGTGCTGCCGCTTTCGAGCATCATCCAGGACGGGCCGGACCAGCTGGCATTTCTGCAATATGTCTTTATCTTCATGCTCTACGCAACCGCGGTCGCTTATTTCCTGGCGCTGTATCAGACATTTAAATTATTGAGTTTCATCGATGACAACACCGCCTTTTCTGTGCGCTCAGTGACGGCGATCAAAAACATCAAACGGTGTGCGCTGGTGATTACCGGCATTTACGTTCTCGCGATGCCATTGTTTTACATCATCGCAGAAATTGATGATGCCCCGGGACTGATCCTCATGGGCGCAGCAATCGGCTTCGGCGCACTTGTCATCGCCGTTTTTGCAGCGGTTTTGCAGAAGCTACTGACGCACGCCATCGACATCAAATCAGAAAACGATCTTACGGTCTGAGGTGATCTAATGCCAATCGTCATAAATCTCGATGTCATGCTCGCTAAGCGCAAAATGAGCATGACCGAGCTATCCGAAAAAGTCGGCGTCACCATGCCCAATCTGTCCATCCTGAAAAACGGCAAAGCGAAAGCGATCCGTTTCTCGACGCTTGAAGCCATCTGCAAAGTGCTCGACTGCCAGCCAGGGGATTTATTGGAATACCAGGAGGAAGAATAGTACCAACTTCCTTCACTTTTAGGAAACAGTAAATTTCATAACATCTCGCTCATTCTTCGAACACAAAGGAGGAAAAGATCTTGCTGACAAAACTGGTCGCTGCATTTAATCTAGCAATGTCGTTAGGCGCGTTTTTTATGGGCATTTCCATGCTGCCGTTCATGGGGGTGTTTGTGGAATTTCCACCCGAGTGGGTCGGCGTCATGCCTTTCAATAGTTGGTCCGCTTTAGCTATTTATGGAATGATTGTCTTCGGAATCGGAAACGCTGTGGCAGCAGTTTGCGGATTCACTAAGAAAACGCGGACATGTTTTCTCGCTACTATCAGTTTAGGAATCCTGTTATCGCTAAGCGCGGCGTTGCCGATTGTATTGCTGGGCGACTGGTATTTGCCGCTCGTGTTCTTTTTCTTCCTCAGTTTCATCCAAATAGCACTCGGCTTGTACGGCGTTTTCAGCAAGCACAAAACCGATTCACAGGCTAGCAAGGGAATCCTTAACCAGTAGAAATATAGAAAAAGGGCTGTCTCCAAGTCATCTTCATGACCTTGGCGACAGCCCCTTTTTGGCTTCTTTAGCATTCACTTTACAGGAGATTTTTCAATATACGTCAAGGTTTTCCCGCTTACTCCAAGCAACACCGTCAAAAGAGGCGACAGCAAGCAGAAGAACGCAAACGGCAAATACTCCAATGTCGAAACATCCAACACCGAGGCGATGAAAATTCCACAGACACTCCACGGCACGAGCGGATTGACGACCGTCCCCGCATCTTCCATGACACGGCTCAAGTTCTTTCCGGCCAGTCCGACTTTTCCGTACGATTCACTGAACGCTTGTCCCGTCAGCAAGATCGATAAATATTGTTCCCCGACGAGGATATTCGTGCCGATCGCCGTCAAGGCGGACGCGACGATGACAGAAGACACTTTCTTCAGCAGGCTTTCGATTTTCGCCAGCAAACTTTGAATAATGCCGAGTTTGAATAATAATCCGCCCATGCTGAGCGCAAGCAACACCAAAGCGATGGTGAAGAACATACTTTCCATGCCGCCGCGTGAAAGCAGCACATCGATTTCATCAATGCCGGTCGATGATTTGTAGCCGCCGAACAGGATGCCGAGCATCGCCGAAGCTTGTAAGCTCTGGTGGAACAAAGAAACGACAAGCGCTACCGCTGAACTAGCAGCTAAAGTCAAAACCGCAGGCACTTTCAATACCGTCAAGGCGATCAAGACGACGAGAGGCGCCATAGCGTACCAATGGATCAAGCCGGTCTCAAGCAAGCCTTCCTTGAACAGGGCAATGTCCTCGGTATGGTCCAAGGTTACTGAAGGCGATAACACACCGAAGAAAATCAGCGTCAGAATAAAAGCAGGAATCGTCGTCCATCCCATATTGCGGATGTGTTCGAAGAGATCGACGCCGACAATGGAAGCGGCCAAGTTGGTCGTATCCGATAACGGCGACATCTTGTCCCCGAAAAAGGCGCCCGAGACGATCGCGCCTGCCGTGATGGCCAGCGACAAATCCAGCGCTCCGGCGATGCCGATCAACGCCACGCCGACCGTCGCCACCGTCGTCAACGAACTGCCGACAGACAGCCCGATGATCGCCGTGACGACAAAGACCACCGCAAAGAAAAACACAGGCGTCACCAGGCTGAACCCCGCATAGATCAAAGTCGGGATCGTCCCGCTCATCATCCAGCTGCTGATGAGGATGCCGATGAAGAAGAACAAGAACACGGCGCCCATTCCTGCGCCCGCACCTTCGATCAGTCCCCGCTCCAATTCACGGTAAGATATTTTCTTCATTAAGCCGTAGCACATCAATAATAGAATAGATAACAAAATTGGCACATGCGGAGCCGCTTCGAATCGGATGATGCTGACGCTAATGATTACGACGACCAGTGCGACCAGCGCTGCCGCTTCTTTCGTGTCCGGTGATAAAATCGCTTTAATATGAAACATGTCCAGTTCCTCCTGTATTGTGAAAATAAAAAAAGAAAACCTATCATCCCTAAAAAAAGGGACGAAGGTTTTCTCCGCGTTACCACCCTAGTTGATGCTCCACTTCGGAACATCCACTCAATTGACCGTTGAAACTACAGATGGCGTAATTCACCCCGATTGCTGCCTGGACTTCCACCCTCCGTCCAGTCTCTTTGTGCTGCGCGCAATGAGCCTACTCATTCATCATTCAATATTAGTCGTTGCTTTTTGCAATTGCTATAAATATTAGCATCTCCCCCGAATAAGTCAAGCGGCTAGTTGTGGTTAAACATGCAAATGCTATTTTCGCTTCTCCAGCATTCGCTTGAGAATCCGAATCTGCCCCCGGTGGCTTGTTTCATCTTCCACGACATGAAACCAGAGATAATACTTATTGTAGACAACTCCGTTAAAGTACTGTCCTTCTTCGTACAACCAGCTATCGTCGACATTTTCCATAAGCGACAGTGTGCGGTCCCGGACCTTTTTTAATTCAGCCAAGTAATAATCAAGCGGCTGGCCGCAGATTTCATTTCTTGCTTTGTCACCAAGCTCAAGCGGCACTAGCCATTGCTCCAGCTCTCGCTCCGTCAAATCGCGGTTTTCGAACGCAATAATCTGGTGGACAAATTCAAGCGCCGCCATATGCATCAATAGCGCCCCGATCGAATTCGCTTGCCCGTCAGCCAAATAATCAAGCTCTTCGGTCGACAAACCTTCCACATCCGCCAATGTAACCGCGCGCGTATAATCGAGCATCGAAACAAGTTCACCGACTTTCGGCGAGAATCCTGTTTGTTCTGTGATTCGGTAGTCCATTCTGCCGCCCCCTTTTATATAGAACAGACACTAATAATAGCATATTGATTTTTCAAATAATGAACTTTATCCAATTATTGAAGCAAGACATCCATCTTATCTAACCAGACAACCCGGTCCGCAACCGTCGCGGGTTTCGGATGGCGCGGAAAACCATTATCAGCTGCCACCCATGCTTTCGCGTGTTCATAAGACTTTTCCGGGCTGCCCTCTTGGAACAAGCCGAACTGTGCAGCGAGCCTTTTGGCGACAGTCGATGAGCCCCAGGCAAAAATGAGGTGATCTGCGGACGCCAGCAAAGCTTCACGGTCTTGCACATTGTCTTCTTGGAATAGCGAGTGGGAGATACCCGTTCTATTGAACTTGTTTTCAATGATTTTGAAGTTCCCGATATTCCCTTCGCAAATATCCGATAAATTGATGAGCGTGATCAAATTCCATTCTTGCCGCTCCATCAAGTTCATCAACTGGTATTGCGTCGGATTCGGTTTGGTGGGGATCCACTCCGCGTCCACGGGGCTCTTTACGGTTTCGCCAGCTTGCGCACAATTGGACGGGTTGATCATGACGATCACCGCATCTGCGCGTGTGGCAAAGGCACCGTTTCGCCTGATGCGTGCTTCACGGCGCATGAGAATCTTTTCGTTCTCTATTTCGACATGATAAAACTTTGCCTCGACCGAAAAGATTTGCTTCAAGTGTTCAGCTGGAATCAGCGACACACAATCACTCCTCGTATACGTATTCTTCATTTTTAGTCTATCAAATATAAAAGATCCGTGTTTTCCCTTAGACCAAAAAGCTCCCAAGCCATATACGGCCTGGGAGCTTGCTGTTCTTTATACTTTCGCGTCAACTTTGACCATGCCATAAGAAGTGATGGCGTTCCACATCGTTTCCGGGATGTCGAGTTTGCCGACCAGTTCTTGCGGGATCGTTTCGTTGATGTCTGCTTCGTTTCCTTGCTTCACTTTCTCGGTCCATTCCGGATCGACCAGTGCTTGGCGGCCCATGACGATGATGTCCGCGCCTTCTTCAAGCGCAGCTACCGCATGTTCAGGCTGCGTCACGCCGCCGACTACGACAAATGCGACGCGGCCGTTGATTTGTTTCGACAAGATTTGGACGATGCTGTCCCCATCTTCCAATCCGCGCGGCGCTTTTTTGAATTCCATCAGCGATACGTGGATATAATGGATGCCGTCTTCGATCAAACGCTCAACCAATTGTTGCGTTTCTTTGATCGTGTAACCGACAGATTCTGCATTGTTTTCTTCCGGTGATAAACGGTAGCCGATGATGAAGCTATCGTCTGCATGTTTTGCAGCTACTTGTTTCACTTCATCCAAGACCGCCAAACCGAATTTCAAACGGTTCTCTAAGTTGCCGCCCCACTCGTCTTCACGCTGGTTGTAAGTAGCTGAGACGAATTGCTGGATCAAGTACGTATTGGCACCGTGGATTTCCACACCGTCAAATCCGGCTTCGATTGCGCGGCGAGTCGTTTCACCGAAATCGCGGATAATGTCGGTGATTTCTTCTCCCGTCAAAGCGCGCGGTGTTGGCTTGTCCGCAGATTCTGCGATGGCGCTCGGTGCGACCGTTTCGCCCGCTTCGATCAAATCTGGCTGGCCTTGGCGACCGCCGTGCTGCATTTGCAGGATGGCTTTGCTGCCTTGTGATTTCATTTCAGTCGCGAGTTGCTTCAAGCGCGGCATAACGTCATCTTTGAATGCCACGAATTGGTTCGGAAAAGCGATGCCGTTTTCCGAAACTGCGATGCAGGCAGAGACGAACAGGCTGCCGAGTCCTGCGCGGCGCTGGTAATACGAAAGTTCTGCATCTGAGACAGTGCCGTCCGGATTTCCTGAATATGTCGTCATCGGTGCAACGCCTAAACGGTCAGATAGGACAACGCCGTTTGGCAACGTGATTTCTTCGAATAATGGTTTGTATTGCGGGTTCATTTAATTACCTCTTCCCTTGAATTAAAGTTAGTTATATTAAAATATCATAGCCTTAGGACAACTACAACAATACGAGCTTGGCGAGCTGGAAATTTTACTTCCTTTCTTTGGGAGTGGTACGCTCTTCTATGCAAACTTATTCCAAGGAGGAATCTACATGACACCAAACACATACAAAGAAATCCAATTGGCGAACCGCCCAGAAGGCACGCCTACTGACAACGACTTTAATTTTGTCGAAAAAGACATCCCTACAATCGGCACAGATCAATTATTGCTGAAAACTTTATACCTTTCCGTCGACCCGTATATGCGCGGGCGCATGAAAGACCAGAAATCCTATGTAGCACCGTTCGAATTGAACAAAGCGATTTCAGGCGGGGTGCTCGCTGAAGTCATCGAGTCGAATTCCGATGATTTCAAACAAGGTGATATCGTCACTGGCACATTGGACTGGGCACAGTATAATGTGGCGGATGCGAAATCAGTACAAAAAGTCGATCCATCCATTGCACCGATCACGACACGCCTCGGGATACTCGGCTTGACTGGCCTAACAGCCTACTTCGGCCTGCTCGATATCGGCAAGCCGCAACAAGGCGAAACGGTCGTCGTCTCTGGCGCAGCAGGAGCTGTCGGTTCAGTCGTCGGACAAATCGCCAAATTGAAAGGCGCACATGTCGTCGGCATCGCCGGTTCGCAGGATAAGATCGATTACCTGATCAACGAACTTGGATTCGACGAAGCCGTGAACTATAAAGACGATAACTTCAAAGAAGCATTCAAAAAAGCCATCCCGAACGGCGTTGACGTCTATTTCGACAATGTCGGCGGCGAAGTATCGGACGCGGTCATTTTTGAAATCAACCGCAACGCACGCGTCGTGTTGTGCGGCGCCATCTCTGCTTACAACAACCCAGAAGGAGATATCGGCCCGCGCATCCAGTGGAAATTCATCACGACGAGCTCGATGATGAAAGGCTTCACGCTCGGCGATTACGCGCATGATTTTAAAACAGGCGCACAAGATCTCGGCAAATGGCTGCAAGAAGGCCAACTGAAATACGAAGAAACAATCGTAGAAGGCTTCGAGAAAACACCGGAAGCATTCCTTGGCCTATTCGAAGGCAGCAACCTCGGCAAGCAATTGGTGAAAGTCGCTGACCCTGAGTTTGCTAAACTGTAAATCTCACTTTCTTCTATAGAAACACAAAAGCTGAAGCGGGAACCTAAATGGGTTCCTGCTTCAGCTTTTTTAGAGTATATAAAAAAGAAGGCTTTATATGCACAACAAAACTAATCAATTATGAGAGCAATTTTTTGAAGAATCTGCACTCACCAGTGTAGTGGAAGCCGGCGACTCCAGCGGGAGCAGTGACGCAGCGAAGCGAAGGAGCGACACGAGCCGAAGACCCTGCAGGAGCGATAGCGACGAAGCGGCTGAGGCCGTGCCCGCGGAAAGCGTCCGGCTGGAACGAAACGTAAAAAAAGTTGAAACTAGAAAACCTTTAAAAATTTTCTGCTTCAGCTTTTTTCATATCACACCATCTTCTTTTCAGTGACTTCTCCTGAATAAGCGGCATGGTAGATTGCGTAAATATCTTCTCTCTCAAGCGGCATCGGGCTTCTCGCCAAGATTCTTGTTTGCTTGATGCCGTCGTCCGCCAAGCTGTCCAAGGCGTCTCCCCCAATATCGAAGCCTTTCAGCGACACAGGAATATTCACGTCGGCGACGAGTTTTTTCAACTCCTCGACGCATGTATAGGAAGCTTGTTGGTCATCCATTTGTGTGATGTTAACGCCCATCGCCTCGACGATGTCCTTCATTCTCTTCTCACAGCTTGGGCGGATATAGCCCATGACATACGGAAGCAAGACGGCATTGGATTCACCGTGCGAGATATGGAACTGGCCGCCAAGCGGATACGCCAAGGCGTGTACACCGGCAACGCCGGCATTGAAGAAGGCCAATCCTGCCAAATAACTGCCGTAGCTCATATTCGTGCGCGCTTCTTTGTTTTCCCCGTCTGCTACTGCCGTGCGGATCGACCCGCTGATCAAGCGGATCGCCTTCAAAGCCAGGCCGTCTGTCACCGGGTTGGCGTTTTTCGAAACATACGCCTCCACTGCATGTGTCAAAGCATCGATACCTGTCGCAGCCGTCACTTTCGGCGGCAAGGAAATGGTCAATTCCGGGTCGACAATCGCCACGTCCGGCAATAAGTAATCATGAGTGACCACATCTTTCGAGGATTCCAGCGACAATACAGCAATATTGGTCACTTCGGAACCGGTCCCGGACGTCGTCGGAATCAAGATTTTCGGGATGCCTTTATCCGTTAAGGAACGCTTGCCCGTCAAGTTCAAATAGTCAGCCACATTTCCTTCATGTGTCGCGAGGACGCCTGCTAATTTCGCCAGGTCCAAGGCACTGCCGCCGCCAAGACCGATGACTAAATCGAATTTGTTTTCCTTCGTATAAGCGACCAGTTTTTCCCCGACCTCGAGCGGCGGCTCCGGCACGACTTCCGTATAGATGCTCGTCTTCCACCCTTTTGCTTCGAGCGGTTCGACGATTTTTTTCGTCATCCCCAGCTCTTCCAAAAACGGGTCGGTGACAATGAGGATATTGCTGGCGTTCAAGCGTTCCGCTTCGCTCGTTAATTGCTCCAATGCGCCCCAGCCGGTATAGCTGATCGGCATGAATGTAAGTTTACTCGACACATCATCCGCCTCTTTTCGATTTATTCCATCAAAAATTATGTACTCCAGCCCACCAAATAGAAATCTTCCATCGTTTATCTTCTCGCCCCTTAATTGTAAATTTAAATTTCGTAAAATTCAATTTATTGAAGAAACACAAAACCCGCTGCCCCTTTCCAGGACAGCGGGTTTCTTCCTATAACATCTTCGCTAAAGCCAGTTTCGCTTCATTTGCCGTTTTCCCGTCCACTTGGATACGGTTGAGGACGCGGCCTTCCACCAGTTCTTCCAAGATCCATGTGAAATGCGGCAAGTCGATGCGGTTCATCGTCAAACACGGGCACATAAACGGATTCAAGGACACGATGTCACGGTCCGAGAAATCCTTGATAAGCCGGTTAACGAGGTTCATCTCCGTGCCGATTGCCCATTTCGATCCCGGCTCAGACGCTTCGATCATGTCGATGATGTATTTGGTCGAACCGGCAAAATCGGATGCGCTGACGACTTCGTACGTGCATTCCGGATGCACGAGGATGTTGCGGTCCGGTTCTTTGACGCGCAGGTTGTCGACGTGTTTCGGCAAGAAGTTCATATGTACCGAGCAATGCCCTTTCCAGAGAATCACTTGCACGTCTTCTACCGCACAATCGAGTTCAAGTTTTTGCTTGATCGGGTCCCACACCGCCATGTGCTCGAGCGGAATGCCAAGCTTCACGGCAGTATTGCGCCCTAAATGCTGATCGGGTAAAAACAACATACGCTGCTTTTGGGACAAAGCCCACTCGACCATTTCTTCAGCATTCGAGGAAGTCACCGTCGCGCCTCCGTTGCGGCCGACAAATGCTTTGATAGCCGCTGTCGAATTGACGTAAGTAAGCGGGACGATCGTGTCGCCGTACAATTTCTGAAGCTCTTGCCAAGCACGCTCGGTTTGGTCGATATTGGCCATATCCGCCATCGAACAACCCGCTCGCATATCCGGCAAAATGACTGCTTGGTGCGGCTCAGTCAAGATGTCTGCGGTCTCCGCCATAAAATGGACGCCGCAAAATAAGATATAATCCGCTGTCTGTCTCCCTGCGATTTGCGACAATTGCAGCGAGTCGCCGGTCACATCGGCATAGTGGATCACTTCGTCTTTCTGGTAATGATGACCGAGGATGTACAAGCGTTCTCCAAGAGCTGCACGTGCACGTTTCGCGCGTTCATGCAATTCATCTGTTGATGCTGTTAAATAGCTTTTTGGCATGGCATCTGCCATTTGAAGTTCTTCAAGCAATGAAGTCATGAAATTACTGCCTCCTTCGGGGATATGGAAAGATTCATGCTGATGTCGAGGTTCGAAACGCTATGCGTCAAAGCACCGATGGAAATGACGTCGACACCGGTATCACGGTAATCGGAAAGCTTTTCGAGATCGATGCCGCCGGACGCTTCCGTACCGATCGTCTCTGGAACAAGCTGCACCCAGCGCCTGATCGTTTCCGGGGTCTGGTTGTCAAACATGATCGTGTCAGGACGCGCCTCGATCGCTTCCATCAATTGCTGCTGCGTCTCGACTTCCACTTCGATCATCGTCATATGGCCGAGCGAATCGCGCACTTTTTTTACCGCTTCGGTAATCGATCCGGCCGCTGCGATGTGGTTGTCTTTTAGCATGACCGCATCGTACAAGCCGTTTCGGTGGTTGAAACCGCCGCCTGCGCGGACCGCGTATTTTTCGAACATCCGCAGTCCCGGTGTTGTTTTGCGGGTATCGACGATGCGCGTATGGTCCGAGTCCAATGCCTCTACGCATTTCGCCGTCAATGTCGCAACCCCGCTCATGCGCTGGATCAGATTCAATAAGGTCCGTTCCCCCGCTAGAAGCGAAGCGATAGGCCCAGTAATTTTCACGATCGCCTCTCCCGCTTCTACACGGTCGCCGTCTTGTTTCAATAATTCCACTTCGACTGACTGATCGAGCAGGCGATAGCCCCATTCATAGCAATCGAGACCTGCCACGACGCCGCTTTGTTTCATGCGCACAAGTGCTTCGCCTGTATCCGTTCGATCGAACAATACAGCGGATACATCGCGGTCTCCGATATCTTCGAGTAGAAATTGTGTTAATGCCTGTTCTGCTTTTAAGCGATTCATCATATGGTCTCCTTGATCTTCGTATTTCGTGTAAATAAATGGACGCCACTTTTTGAAATGCCGATGACTTTTCCGTCCCATTCGGCTTTCGGTTCAGGCGCATCGATCCGGTAATGGCCGCCCCTGCTTTCTTCCCGCAATAACGCAGCTGTCGCAATAAGGCTGCTCGCGGTTTGGCGGTGGATCTGCGCAATGACCTCATCCTTGTAATCCTTCAGCCGATAGGTATTTAAAGGATGGGTTTCCAAGAACTTCTGCAACGCATGCGGTTCTCTCAAGATTCCCGCTGTTTCTGTCATGTTGCGTTTAAGCTGGCTTTCATCAATGCCTTGAAAATATGTACATGGCACATGATCTGCTTGCGCTGAACTTATCTTTTCGCATGGTTGCGGCTCTCCCTTGATCCGCTCGGCAAGCCGCCTAGCGAATACTAAGCCTTCCAGCAATGAATTGCTCGCCAGGCGGTTGGCGCCGTGGACGCCGGTCGACGCGACTTCTCCGACGGCATAAAGCCCTGGGATGGACGTCTGGCCGTAACTATCCGTCCTTACCCCGCCCATATGAAAATGAGCGCCCGGACGGACCGGCAGTAACTCTTTCGTTGGATCGATTCCATGGTTCCGGCAATTGTCGTAAATCGAAGGAAAGCGCTGTTGGAAATCAGCTAACTGCCTGGCGTCGAGAAAGACCGGCCCTTCGGTTTGCCAATGCCGCTCGATTGCCCTGGCGACAATATCGCGCGGCGCGAGTTCCTTGAGCGGATGGATGTCGTCCATAATGCGCTTGCCATTTCCAGCCACCAATACAGCGCCTTCACCGCGTACCGCTTCTGAAATGAGCCCGCACGACTTGCCTTCAAGTGTCAGGACAGTCGGATGGAATTGCACAAATTCGAGATCTTCCAGTACAGCGCCTGCGTGATATGCCAATGACAACCCGTCGCCTGTTGAAACGGCTGAATTGGAAGTTGCGCTGTACAATTGTCCGATGCCGCCTGTCGCAAGGACGATGTGGCGCGCTTGAACGACTGAACGCTTTCCGGACCGATCCGAAACGAGTACGCCGGTGCAGCGGCCGCTCTCCATCCTTAATTCCAAAGCTTGATGAAAAGCAAAACGCGTGATTTTTTCGAACGTTTCTTCCATTAGATAGTGCATGAGCATCTTGCCTGTCTGGTCGCCTCCTGCATGGACGATCCGGCGATGGCTGTGTGCGCCTTCCATGCCGAGCACTGGCAGCCCGACTTCGTCGCCATCGAATGGCAGCCCCTGCGCCAGCAAATTCTTCATGAGCTCCGATCCTTCATTGACCAAAATTTCTACGCGCCCAGCATCGGCGTGATGTGCCGAGGCGAGCAAAGTATCCGTGGCATGGGATTCGGGACGATCATCAAAACTCAGGCTTGCGGCGATTCCACCTTGCGCAAGGCTTGTATTTCCCGTCCCGGCATGTTCTTTCGTGACGACTGCGATGGAGTAATGATCAGGGAGCGAACGCGCAAGCATGAGCCCGGCGACGCCTCCCCCGATGATGCAAACATCGAACAAACTTTACACCTTCTTTACAAGTGTCTTGACACTATTAATGACATAAAGATACAGTGATTACAAGAAGAAACTCGGCTAAGGAAAGAAGTTGATGGAAATTGATGATTTACTTGGATTCGGCGGCGACCGCCCCGATGAGAAAAGAAGCGATTGACGCATACGTGGAAACGGCTAAAAACGCATTTGGCAACACGCAAAGTTTGCATGATGCAGGATCTCTTGCAGCAGACTATCTCGCATCGTGCAAGAAACTTTGGGGGCAGTTCCTCAACGTGCGGCAAGACGGCATTTATTTCACCGGCAACGCTTCAGAGGCGAACCAGCTCGCCATCCGTTCGGTATTAAAAGGACGTCCCCGCCATTGCCGCTCAATCGTGTCGACACAACTCGAACATGCTTCCGTGCTATCGGTGCTTCATGAACTCGAGCAAGAAGGCTATGACATCACCTACGTTCCCGTCGATGAGTTCGGACGCATCGATTTGAATACTTACGAACAATCCGTCAACGAGCAAACGGCGCTCATCGTCATGCAGCTCGTCAATTCGGAAATGGGCGCTATCCAGCCGGTCGAACAATGTGCGAAGATCGCCAACCGCTTCGGCGTGCCGCTTCACTCGGATATCGTCCAGGGCTTCGGGAAACTGACGGTCGACATCGGACCATGGAGCATCGCTTCTGCTGTTTGTTCAGCGCATAAAATCGGCGGGCCTAAAGGTGTTGGCATTGCCTATCTTGACCCGGCCATCCACTGGGAATCTGTCTATGAGGGAACGACGCATCAAGGCGGTTTCCGCGCCGGAACGATCGATGTTCCGGGAATCGTCTCTGCGACGATCGCCGCGAAACACGCTGTCATGGAACAACCCGAGAACTATAAGCACGCACGTAAGCTTCAGGACTATTTGATTGAACATTTGCCCGAAGGCGTCATCGCGACGGGCGACATAAAATCGAAATCCCCGTTCATTCATGGACTTGTTTTGCCGCATGTTGAAGGGCAATGGATGATGCTCGCCTGCAACCGCGCACAGATCGCCATCTCAACCGGCACCGCCTGCAAGATCGGCTATGGCGAAGCGATGTCCGCGATGCTTGCGATGGGAACGGAAAGCGACGCGGCGAAAAAATTTGTCCGGATTTCATTCCGTAAAGAAACCAGCAACGACGAGATTGACCAGTTTATCCAGCTAGTCGAACAGTCCCTGTCTGAATTCGTTCCCCATTCATAAAAGTCGCCACTTGTGTGGCTCTTTTTTTTATGCCTGAAATTTTTCTGACAACTTTGTTGACAAATAAACACTAACGGTATATGGTTATACACATAAGTATATAACCGTATTACCATTTCACCCAAGGAGGTGTTTTTATGGTCAACCCATCCGATTCAACGAAGCCCCTGTTTTTGCAGATCCGCGAATTGATCGAAGACCAGATCGTCAATGATCAATTGAAAGAAGGCGACCAAGCCCCGTCGACAAATCAATTGGTCAATTTCTACAAAATCAATCACGCAACCGTCTCTAAAGGCATCACCCAGCTTGTCGACGAAGGCATACTTTTTAAGAAGCGAGGGATTGGCATGTTTGTAGCAGAAGGCGCAAAAAAAACTTTGGTCCAGCAGCGGAAAAAGGCATTTGTCGATAATTACGTCACTGGGCTTGTACAGGAAGCAGAAAAACTAGGTATCACCGAACAAGAAATCATCGAACTAATCAAATCCACGAAAGGGCGTGATGCATGATGGCAGCTTCAGTCCAACTCAATGACGTAACATTGAAATTCAAAAAGTTTGAAGCCTTGAAAGATGTATCGCTGACATTGGAAGCGGGCAAAATCCATGGCCTTATCGGCCGAAACGGAGCCGGCAAGACCTCTTTGTTATCGCTGATTGCCGCTTTCCGTGAACCGACATCCGGCGGCATCTTTGTCGACGGCTCACCGGTGTTCGAGAATCCGGAGAAGATGGAGCAAGTGGCGTTCGTTTACGATAAGGACTATAAAGAAGAAACCGAGAAAGCAAAGAAGTTAATCGCGCTTGCTTCCCATTACCGCCCACATTTTGACATGGACTATGCAGAGCAATTGATCAAACGCTTTAAACTGCCGGTTAACAAACCCGTCAATAAACTATCGAAAGGCATGCAATCTGCGATGAATGTCGTGATGGGGCTCGCCAGCCGCGCACCGTTGACGATTTTCGACGAAGCCTATCTCGGTATGGATGCGCCGGCACGCGAGATCTTCTATAAAGAGATCTTGAAGGACCAGGAAGAACATCCACGAACGTTTATCCTATCGACTCATTTAGTGTCGGAGATGGATTATTTGTTCGACCATGTCGTCATCATCGACCAAGGCCAGCTTGTATTGAATGAACCATATGAAACACTCGAAGCACGGGGCGCATCAGTGACCGGCGCAGCCTCTGATGTCGAAGCGTTCACGGCAGATATGAAGCACTTGAACGAACAGCAGCTCGGCGGCACGAAATCTGTCATGGTCTACGGCGAGCTGGACGAATCGAAACGCCGGGAAGCTCAAACTTTAGGGCTGGAAATAGGTCCCGTCTCGCTGCAAGATCTGTTTATCTACTTAACCGAGGAGGCGAATTAATATGACATCACGCCGCTATCTGAAAGTAGCCACTGCTGTTTTTTCCGAAATGATCCGATGGAGTCTATGGTTTTTCTCCATTCTGTTGGTGATTCATTTAATCCGAATTTTTTGGCTGAATGGAGGGCCAAGCCCAATTGAAGGGTTCTTCACCTTCTCCCAGTACTCGACGAGTATCTTTATGTTGGTGCTTGGCATCATGTCGGCCTATACGTTTATGGGCCGGCATATCCAGCAGGGGGTCAGCCGCCGGGATTCCTTTTTCGGCATCTCCCTTGCCGCGATTGGACTTTCCTTGTTCCTGACAGTGGTGCCGCTTGTCATCAATGGCATTCAACACCTGCTGGCCAAAGTCTCGGTATTCCCGGTAGCGCTGGATACCGCTATCGCTTTCGAGACGACAGCTGGCATGATCGCTGCTGCTATTGCGCTGTTCATGAATGTGCTAACTTATTATTTAGCCGGCTGGCTCATCAGCATTGGCTATTACCGCTTCCGCTGGATTGCTGGATTTGGCTTTATCGCCTTAACGTTCATCGTCTTTGGCCTCAACGATTATTTGTGGAAACCTGGAAACTACACACTGGACTGGTTGCCGTATGAGCCGCTCGAAGCGGATTTCTGGCTGACAGCACTCGGCTCGGCCGCCATGATTCTCGTGCTATTCCTGGCCATGAAGATTTTGACGAAGCGTGTCCCTATCAAGATGTAAAAGGAAGGCTCATTAAAAAAAGCTGTTCCGCAGATGATTAGCATCTGTGGAACAGCTTTTTCCTATGGCTTATTAACGAATCGCCCCGTGCGGCAAAATGGCATGTACCCCTTTAACCCCATTGACGATCTGGGTGACGTGCAAGTCGACAGCGACGCTTGCGAGCGCCATCGCTTCCGTTTTTGATAATGAATGAAACTGCTGGAGCAAGCCGACCATTTCATCGAGCGCTGTCGCTGCAGCTTCGTTCAAATCTTCATCGAAGCCGAATGTTACCCAGCCGGCTGGCGTTTTGGCTTTTGGCATATGGAGTTCCATCTCTTCATGAAGCACGACCGTCAAATTGACGAGATCCATCGGGCATTCAATCGCTGTTCCGGAATTTTCGCCATCGCCTTGTACGGCGTGGCCATCACCGAACGACAACAGCGCCCCTTCCACTTCAATTGGCAAAAACAGCGAACTGCCCTCGACCAGTTCCTTGCAATCGATATTGCCGCCCGTCCGGTACGGCGGTGAAGTGGGGTGCGTTCCCGCTTCTCCAAGCGCCAGGCCGATGAGCCCGAGAAACGGCGACAAAGCGACGCTGAATTCCTTGCCGGACAAGGTGCATTTGCCGGTCATCTGCTCACGATCCAACGTCCAGTCCACTTGAAGGCGTTCGCTGTCCGCGATGTTGAGTTTCTCATTTTGCCAAGCCGGCGTGCCACCCGCCCAATTGCGCCCGTACCAGCCAGGGACGTTTTGGTTGATGCGCACTTCGAGCACCATTCCAGGCTTTGCGCCTTCAATGGCAATCGGCCCGATGAGCGGATGGCCGAGCCGTTCTTCGTTTTCGCGCGAATTGTAAATGACCTGTTGTTCATCCTTATGCGCCGAATAGCCCCATTGGATATCCGGTGTCCTCGTTTCGATTGTATCGCCCGATTGGACTGTTAAAATGGGTCTGTATTCTTTATTAAATGAAGAATGGAGATTTTCGGACTTGAGTTCGATGTGGTGATTCATGCGCTTCCCCTTCCATAACTATGGTTTCTTTAATTATAGCGGAAAACGAAACTTCCTTTAACATGAAAAAGCCTGCCGATGATCTGGCAGGCTTTCTGTTTTATGCACTGCGTTTCCGGAACGCGCGTCTTTCGGCGTATATGGCGCATTGCGCACAGACGACAACCGCTTCATCGCGGTCGTTATAATATTTTCGCGGCTGTCGTGCTTTTTGTTTGCACACCGCGCATTTTTTCTTTAAAAACGTGAACATATGCTGTCGCTCCTTTGATCGTAGATTCAACATTCATTTATTGTTTCATAGTAAAAAGCAGAAGTGAACTAACGAGCATCCATAGTTGCAACGCACCGATATTGAACCGTTCGACAAGACCGAAATACGGCCAGCCCTGCGCGAAAAAGATCGCGGCCGTCCCGCCGGCAATCAAGATGAACACGCCTGTCGCAAGGGAATACTGTCCGTAGACCTTGAAATCACGGTCTTTTCTTAATCCAATCCCGACCAGCAGCGGAGCCAAAATCGTCAAAGGTACGATCAAAGCAGTGACCGCCAAATGCATTACGCCAGTAAAGCTCAACGGCGCTCCCGGTGCGTTTTGAGGAAACAAGCCATAGGTAATCGACACGAGATGCATTACCAGAAAAACCAGCATGCCTATGCGTGAAATTTTCGGCGCAAAGCGTTTGAATGCGATATAAGCACTCGCTGCAAATACAATCGAACAGATGCCGTACAACAGCGTAATAACGGTCAATACTCTGCGGTCCGGCGCGCCTTGAGCCGTCAGATCGCTGATTGGCTGTTGCAAATGGCGATATCCTTCCCACAACCAGCCTCCCAGCACGACGTGAAAAACATAGAAAAACACAGCGATTGCTCCGAAAAGCGTCAGTTTCTGTGCCATGCCGACCAGCTCCCTTTCAGGTTGTGCACCACTTTTCTCCGGTTCGACGACGATGATTTTGTTTATGGCCATTATCTCTCTTTTGAAAGCTTTTGCCAACGAAGTTGGCCACTCACTCGGAAAAACTCCATTTAAATTCAAAGAGATGCCCCAAACCAGAAAATGGTTCGGGGCATCTCTTTGAATCATTCAGTTGAATCTGCGGATTGCTGGTAATAATAATCCGCCGGGTCGACCGGCGTAAAGCCGTTCGGCGTATAGAATCTCAATAAGTCGCCATTGACGACTTGGTCCGATAGCTGCAATTCATATCTTCCATGCTGCTTCAGGGTCCCGGCTTGCTCGAGCTGTTGTTCATCTTCGAGTGGCAAGCCGGTTTCCGCATCATAGAATGCTTCGCCAATGGAATAGACTTCAGGGCTGACGTAATCGCCGTTGCGGAACATGACGAGTTCCTCATGTTCTTCCGACAATAGATCGGTTCCGAAATGCACGTACTTCTGCGTTTCCACACCGAGCAGATGCATCACGGTCGGCAACAGGTCAATCTGGCCGCCATATGTGTCGTTGATGCCGCCTTCCATGCCCGGTACGTGGATGAACAACGGCACGCGCTGAAGTTTAGCGTTCTCTACTGGCGTGATGTCTTTTGACAATACCTCAGACATCGCCTCATTGTGGTTGTCAGAAATGCCGTAATGGTCGCCGTACATGACGATCATCGTATTGTCCGCAAGCCTGGACGCTTCAAGCTGTTCGAAAAATTGCTTGATTGCTTCGTCTGCATAACGTGCCGTCTGGAAATAATTATCGACGCTCGCATCGCCAGTCGTCCCTTTTTCGATGGTCGCCAGTTGCTGGTCCATTTTATAAGGGAAATGATGCGAAACGGTGATAAATTTCGAATAGAACGGCTCCGGCAGCGATTCCAAAAGCGGTGCCGACTGCTCGAAGAACGGCTTGTCCATCAAGCCGTATTCTGCCATATCCGCTTCTGTCGTATTCGGATACGATTCGATATCGAAGAAATGATCGTAGCCGAAAGACTTGTAGATTTCAGAGCGGTTCCAGAACGTTCCATTATTGCCATGGAATACAGCCGACGTATAGCCTTCCTCTTTCAAGATGGCTGGAGCCGATTGATACGTGTTCTGGCCTTTTGTAATGAATGCAGATCCTTTCGGCAAGCCGAATAGGGAGTTTTCCAGCATGAATTCCGCATCTGAAGTTTTGCCTTGCGCTGTCTGATGGAAGAAATTATCGAAGTACATCGTATTCGGGTCATCCATCATCGAATTCAAGAACGGCGTGACTTCTTCCCCGTTCAGTTCATAATCCATCAGGAAAGTCTGGAACGATTCGAGATGCAAATAGACGACGTTCATGCCTTCCGCTGCACCAAAATATTCTTCATTCGGGCTCGCGTAATTGGATTTCGTGTAGTTCAATACTTCCGTATTATCGTCGCTGTCCGCCATGACCCGCTGGGAAGAAGCTTTCAAGGTCTCCGCCGTGTCGTATAAGGCGTAATTATACATTCCCAAATACTTGACGATGTACGCACGGTCAAAGCCGCGTGTCAACAGGTCGGGACGGTCTGATTCCGCGAGCGACAAATTAAAGAGAGAGATTAACAAAGCCGCCGCAATTAACGGCAAGGCCATTCTCTTTTTGATGATGCGCATATCTTTTTCCGTCCGCTTGGAAATTACCCATGCACCGAGAAGCAATACATCCACGAAGTACAGGAAATCCATCGGTTGGATCAGAGTCAGGACACTGCCGCCCAAATCGCCGAAGTTCTGCGTTTGGAATAAAGTCGGCAACGTGATGAAGTCACTGAAGAAGCGGTAATAGACGACATTTGCATACAGTAGGATTGACATGCCGAGGTAAATCGAAAGCAGCGCCCAGTATTTCCGCGTTCCTTTGAAGAATAGCGAGAAACTCAACAATAACAGCGCCGAGCCTAAAGGGTTGATTGCCAACAGGAATTCCTGCAGCACCCCTTCCACTTCCAGCGTAAATTGGGTTTTTTGCGAGATATAGGTCTTCGCCCACAACATGACAACTGCCAAGAGAAATAAGGGCATGTAGTTATTCATTTTCATTTTATTTTTCATTTTGCATTACACCTTTTCATCATCGATTATCTGAAGGCAAGCTTGTGTGCCTGCTTTAAAGAAACAAACTCTATTGTACTCCCATTTTCCGGAAATTCAAAGTTTAAAGCGGCTAGTTAAGACGGTTCCGCATTTTTCATCGCTTCCCGCCATTCGACAAGTTCCTTTTCTTCGATCTGTTTTTCAAGCACCTCATCCCATGCGCCGAGCCGGGTATTCCAGACACGAGCGTAAAAGAGGTCCTGTTTTTGGTCATATAATTGAAACTCGATGCACGGAATGTATTCAGTGCCAAGTTCTTCGCACGATGAAATGTCCGCGACGATCACTTGATAGCCATCTTCTGCACTGTTTTTTTCTGCCGTTAACAGCTCATGGATGCGCTCGGTATCAGCATTCTGGCTAATTGCATAGCGATAGGAGGATAAGTTTTGCCTACCTTCTTCAAGCACATCTTCTGACAGCCCATAACTATCGTGCACGGCACTGAAAGACACGATGGCCTCATCGTCTTCCATCGCTTCTTCGAAAATGCCTTTCTCCAAATGGCCGTAACCTTTATCAGTCAGCTGGTAGCCTTTTGCATCCAGGCGGATCAACTGCGTACTGTGCATTTTGTCGATCAAATCGCGGATGAACAGCTCTTCGACAAATAGCATCTCAGCGAGCGTGGCAGGGCGGCGGATGTCTGCTTCTTGAAACGCCAGCAGCAGCATTTTCATTAAAATATCCATTTTGAGCCGCTTGACGCGGGCAAACGACACGTCATAAGAAACCAACGGCAAATGCCACGAAAGTTCTTTAACGATCGTCACGTCCTTGTTGGACGCCAATTCTGCGCGCAGCTTATTATTCAGTTTGTCCATTTGCTCACCCCTTCTGCAGCACTTTTACGCCGTGTTTTTGTTCGGCCACATCGAGCACATGCTGATACATCTGTTTTGTCTGTTCTTTTTTCGCACGTTTTGTGAACATCGCGGAACTGCCGACCATCACGAGTAATTGCTTGGCGCGCGACAACGCGACGTTCAATCGGCGGTAATCTTTCGCGAAGCCGATATCGCCGCGTTCATTGTGGTTATTGCGCACCATGCTTAGGAGGATAATCTCCATTTCACTGCCCTGGAATCGGTCGACCGTGCCGGTGCGGATAGTCAAATGCGGCAGTCGCATTTCCTGGTCGATCATGCGCTGCAGCCGCTTCACTTGTTCGCCGTAGAACGAAATGACGCCGACGGTTTTCAGCTCATCCGCTGGAATCCGCCCGGCCGCCTTCGCTTCGGCCGTCGCGTCGTTAAGTTCCACTAGCAGACGGCTGATTTCCGCAAGTTCCGACTGATTGTACAAGCTTTTCCCGCCGCTCATGCGTTCTTCGAAATACGCCGGTTCGTTCGGCAAATCGAGCCACATCAGGTGATTGTGGCGTTTGACGGATGCCGACTCAAGGAAATGGTCGCGTTCTTTGTCTGAATCAGCCAAGCCGCATTGCAATTGGACATTTTCGTCTTTGTAGAATGGCGAAATGGTTTCCATGATGTCTTCATGCATGCGGTACTGAATGGCGAGCATCGTCTTATTGGTCTCCGGCAAGTTTTTATACAAGCGTTCGAACAACGATTCTTCGAGCAGTTTTTCGAGTTCGCGCTTTTCTTCAAAGCCGCTGCCCTCTTTGATCATCTCTTCTAAAGTCTCTTCCAAGGTATCGTTGCCGAGCAATGGCGGCAATTGGTGGTGGTCCCCGACCAAAATGACTTTTTTGCCTTTGAGCATCGGCAATAATAGTTCAGGAGGCGTCGCTTTCGACACTTCGTCGACGATAACGACATCGAATACCGGATAATTGTCCTGGAAATCCTTGCGCGCAGATGCCACGCAAGTCGTGCCGATGACATTGGCGTGTTTGATGTACAGCTTGCGGATTTCATCCAAATCGTGCTCATTCGCCGACTCGAGCAGCCCGATCCACTGCTTTTGCACCGATTGCAATAAAGGGAAGTTTTTCTGCTCTTGCTTGAGCGATTCCACATCGAATGACAAACTGGCGAGTTGTTTCGCGGTTTCTTCGTATGCCGCTTCCGGATCCGTTGAAAGAATGGTTTCCAAAGCTTGCAGTTCCTGCTCTTTCTCTGTTAGACGCTGCATCGCCACGTCAAGTTGCGCCGCAATCTCCACGATTCGCTGTTCGGCTTTTTCGAATGCCGTTTTTTCAGTGAGCAAATGAGCTTGCTGCTGCTCCAAATCCGCTGCCGCTTGAACGGAATCCGCTTGGTCTTTCCGGAGCTGCGTCAATTGTGTTTGGCGATCGGCAATGGCCTGTTCGATATCTTCCGGCACTTCAATCGAAACGGACAAACTGGCCACTCGCCGTTCGATGCGTGAAAGTTCTTCACGCTGCCGTTCCGCTTGTTCCAGCCCCCGTTCGTCCAAGTCCAGGTAGCGCTGCCTTTGCTTTTCGAGTTCCATGCACAGCGCTTTTTTCAATTGGCCGAATGCACGTTGCGATTCTTCTATATAAACATCGGCGGCTTTTAGCATCGCGCCTCTCCGCCATACATCGTTCTGGCGCTTGTATAAGCCGCTCAGCGCTTTCGTGAGAACGCTCGAATCGATGTGCTGCGAATTTTTCAGCACCGCGCGCAGCTTTTCCAGAAACTCATCGATATTGGCCGAGGTGAACGATTCCGCTTGTGACAAGGCGCGTTCTTTCACTTGCGCCGCATCGATGCCAGAACCCCCCAGCAATTTTTCGACATACACGATTGCTGAAGTGACACTGGTATTATAGGCTTCGAGTTTTTTGCGCTCAGCCATCTTGTCGCGGATCATGTCGAGTTTGCTGAGTGAGAAAGTGATCGCCGGCACTTCTTCGATTTGCTGTTCATTCATCACATCAAGCAAGCTGTCGACTTTTTTCATGCTCTCGACTGCTTCAAGCACGGCTTGCTTTTCCTTAGCTCTCGCCATCACTTCGTCGCGCTTTTCTTCAATCAATGCCATCTCGCGGCGGAGTGCTGACAGCTGTTTGGTCAGCTCAGTGGACTCGCGTACGCGTTCGAGCTGCTCGATCGTTTCGGCTGTTTGCCGCTGTTGCTGTTCGAACCATTCGGGCCCATGCCCGCTATCAATCAAGCCCTGCGCTTTCTGGATCTTCGCTTGCAGAACATCCATTTTCTCTTGGATGCTGTGCTTTTGGCTCGTTGCTTGCCGCTGTTCGAGCTCGATTGCCCGTGTTTTGTTTTGCAACGGTTCGATGGACGACTGCAATTCGCGCTGTTTCGCTTGGGCTGTTTTTTTATCTTCCACGGCTTGCTGCCATTTTTCAAAAACCGGCTGCAATTCTGCATAGGCCTGTTGCGTTTCTTCAAGCTTGTGGGCAACTTCTTGTTCGCGGGCTTTACGCGCCTCGAACTGTGCCGTGATTTCTTTTAAGGTATGGTCTTTCCAATACTGGCCAACGTTTTCTTCGATGAATTTCTGGCCGTCTTCTTCGATGCTTTCGGTGCGCCCGACGCGCAAGATGCGGATGTCTTTATGGGCAAGCAAACGCCCGAGCGCATTGTCGACTGCCAGATTCGACTGGGAAGCGACGAGTGTGCGCAAGCCTTTTTTCGCGTTTTGCAGGCAGATTTCTGAAATGACCGTCGTCTTGCCGGTTCCGGGAGGCCCTTGGATAACGTAGAGATCTTCCGCTGACATCGCCCCTGTCACCGCTTGCTGCTGGAATTCATTCAAGCGGTTGTGGAACGCGAGCTTCGGCATTTCTTTTAACGGCGCCACATTGGGCCGTTCCTCGAACAACAGGCGGTCGAGCTGCGGGTTGACCGCGAGCCCCTTCTCGAGATTGATGAAGCCCTGGCGCAATCTCCGGATTTGGCTGAGTGACGCGAAATTGCTGAACACGACTTCCTTCTTATGAAGAGCATTCGCTTTTTCGCGCAGTTGCTTGATGATGTATGGGTTCAATTCGATTTCGATCGCGCGGTTTTTCGTCTTGAGGACACTGCCGACATCACCGTCAATGCCGGTCAAGCGGACACTCAAATTGCGCAGGTTTTTCCATTCTTTGTCGTCCATGCGGCAGCCCGTCAAGGTGATGCGGCTGAAGTCGTGGCTGAACGCCAGATTCGAATAGCCCGTCTTGATATCAGGAATATCCATGCCCTGTTCCTGGATTTTCAAATAACCTTCCCAGCTCGAGATGCGCTTTTTCACGTAATCCGAACGCTCTTTCGCTGGCGTCATCCGGTTGATCAAATTCATGAACGCTACCGGCACGGGATCGCGCGAATTGTTGAACTGAATCGACTCCTCGCGCTGCCAATTGGTTCCGAGTGCCTGATAGGCTTTTCTGAGCGTCACGTTGGTCACCAATAATTGATGGTTTGCGAACACGCAGTGAAGCACGGCCGCTTGCCCTGCTGCTTGGTCCGTCAGCCGCCCTGTCTGTTCTGCACCGAACAAGAGCGCAACCGAAAGAGAGCCATCCGCAGTAGATGGATAGCGTTCAAGAAATACTTGAAACGGTTTGTCCGCCATAAAAAATGAGCGTTCGCTGATGCCGAACCCTCTCATCTTTTCCGATGCGGTTTTAGTTAGACGTATAGACGTCTGGTATGTGTTTGTCTGCGTTGCCATTGTGTCATCACCTGTTCTGCCAAACTGAAAAAGCCCAATAGCCCGGCTGGTTTCTTCGAGTTTTCGCTGTCGATCGTATCTTCTAATCATATCACCTGCAGGGCCCTTATGTTTTCTGAACTTATGTATTTTAAAGGAAACCATTCTTTCGCCTCACACAATTTCGCGCGTTGTAGAACTTGAAACTTTATTGTGTAAAAAGCGTAAACCATAAAAAGGAGATGAAGCATATGAAGTACACAGAAAAGAAATGTCCAGATTGCGGAGGGAATTCTTTTGTCCAAGCGACGGATTTCATCAACTTGCGCCCATTAAATAAGAAAATGTCTTTCGGTTCGGAGCGGGTCTTCACGGTTTGCATGGACTGCGGTGAAGTCGTTTCCATCAAAGTGAAAGAGCCGAAAAAGCTTTTGCCCTGAGTGTCAATGGTCAACTGAACGTAAAAAAACCTGTGGCTCCCCGGCTGGTTCAAGGCCGGCCATCGAGCGCACAGGTATCTTCGGATATTTTACCCTTCATTTCAGTTCATTGTGCGGTATAGCCCCCATCGACCAGGATTGTGGTGCCGGTGGTGAAGTCGTTTTCGCTAAGGAAAATGATGGCATGGGCGATTTCATCCGCGTTTCCGAGACGGCCGATCGGATGCTTGCTGACCAGCTGCCCGTAGAACTCTTCGCCGAGCGCTTCACGGCTCACCATGCCGGATTCGACATAGCCCGGCGCGACGGCGTTGACGCGTATATTGTGCTTGGCATATTGGAGCGCCAGGGATTTCGTCATGAGGTTAACCGCACCTTTTGATGCGTTATAGGCAAATGCTGCTCCTTCGCCGACACTTCCAAGAATCGATGAAGTATTTATGATGGCGCCGCCTCCATTATTCATCATATGGCGGATTGCGTGCTTTGCGCCAAAGAAGATACTGTCCTGATTGACCGCAATGACTTTATGGTAATCTTCATAGCTCAGCTCATGCGTCTCCGTCAACGCACCGATGCCGGCGTTGCTTACGAGCAGGTCAATTGTGCCGAACTGATCGATCGCGAAATCAATCATCGCTTTCACCGAATCCTCGCTTGCCACATCCACTTTAATGAACAGGATGTCGCCATCGTTCTTCAAGCTCTCTGTCGCCTGTTTGCCGCCTTCTTCATTAAAATCGGCAACGACCACTTTGGCGCCTTTCGCTAAATATGCTTTTGCCGCCGCCAATCCGATCCCGGAAGCCCCGCCTGTCACCACTGCCACTTTGCCTGCCAACTCCATCCTATCGCCTCCACTTCCATATTTTGTATCACTCTCATATTATCAGAATTATCCATCATTAAGAAAGCCATTTCGGTTATTTTTCTTCTAGTTCCTCCATTAGCTTATAAATCTTCCGGACAGTGTTAACATTGCGGACGGTGACAAGCTTATATAATTTGGTCCCGACGATTTTCGCCATTCCACTTTTCGTTACATCCCCTCGGTCGACCGACCACAGAATTGCCCTGGGCACGTATTGCACGCGATCGATGCCTGGCTTCAAAGCCAATTGCTCCAGCACACCTTCATCATCGGCTTGTTCCCATAAAAACAGCACATCGCTTTTCAATCGTTCATCGTTGACCCATTCCGGCGGGACCGCTTGTGCAATGAGGCTGTATTCGTCGAATGAATAAACGAGCACCTTGATGCGCAGCCCGAAATGTTCAAAAATCGCCTGTTCCGACACAAGCGTCACTTGCTCTTTATTGCGGGCGTCTTTGAAGATGATATTCCCTGAGTTGATATACGTTTTGACCGACGACATGCCTGCTTGTTCGAACACTTCTTTTAGTTCTTTCATGCTGATTTTATTGTTGCCGCCGACATTGATTCCGCGAAGCAGCGCTGCATAGATCATGGACATCTCCCCTTTTGAAAAATAGTGCGCCAGCAGATTGGCATGGCCATTATGCAGGCTGTCAATTAACACTTGATAATCGTATTTTCCGAAGCTTATCGCTCGCTTTCCGTGGGCTCGCGCCCAAGCCTCCTCAGCCGCTGCGCGTCTTGCGGGGTCTCGGTCGTCTCGCTGATCCACTGGAAAGATAAGATCGACCTATGGGAGACCTTATCTTTGCGAAAGTAATGCGCAGCATTATTGAGCAGAAGGGGTTACGAGCGAACGCCTCTCCAAATACATAGATAGGTCATTGATTATTGAATGTCGAAAAGCTACGCACTTTGTTTGCTTATAGCTGACTGCTAACTTATTTAACACTCTGTCATGCCAATCGATTTTTAGAAACCTAATTTTTGACGGAGTTCTCATACAAAGCTTACAGTAAAGACAATTACACAAAGGAGGAGTTCTTAGATGAATGATATTCCATTAATCGTGACAACCGATTGGCTAGCAGAACATTTGAATGATCCAGATTTACGGATTGTGGATGCGACGGTATTCATGAAGTTTCCGGAAGCTGGTGGGCCGCCGGATGTCGAATCCGGCAAAGAGTCCTTTGCACAAGGCCATATCCCGGGAGCGGTGTATGCTGATTTACTCGGGGAGTTGACGGACAGCGAATCGGATCTGCCGTTCACCGTTCCGCCGCGTGATGCATTTATCGAAAAAATGACCGAGCTTGGCATCGGCGACGGCACGCGCACCGTTGTCTATGATCAAAATGCACTTGTCGGCGAATCGGTTGCCGCTTCGTATTGGGCTTCGCGCCTCGCGTGGCAATTGCGCTATGAAGGATTTGACCAAATCGCCATTTTAGAAGGCGGTTTGCAGAAATGGCAGGCGGAAAACCGCGACTTATCAACAGACGCAGCGCCCTATCCAAAAGCCAGCTTCTCAGGGCAGCGGCGCAGCGATATGCTCGCCACGAAAGAAGACGTCCGACAAGCCATCGATGACGAACAGACCATTCTTATCGACAGCTTGTCGCCGGAAGAATACGAAGGCAGCCACATCCCAAGCAGCCAAAACATCTTTTTCGGAGACCTTGCAGACGAACAGACAAAAGCCTTATACGATGATGAAAAACTGCGTGCTGCCTTTGAACAGACCGGTGCGCTCGACCCCAGCAAAAAAGTCATCACGTATTGCGGGGGCGGCATCGCAGCAACCTGGAACGCTTTATTGCTGAATAAACTCGGACAGCCGAATGTTGCCGTATACGACGGTTCCATGAACGAATGGACAAGCGACCCGTCTTGCCCAGTCATTAAAAGCGAAACTCGCTAATAGAAAAGCACTCCCGGCCAAATTCTCATGGCCGGGATTTTTTTGCCTGCGCGACCGCTCCATCGCTCGTTGAAAACTAAGTCATTTTCTTCTTCCGTTTCAGCAGCTTCTTCTTTTTCTTTTCGGAAACCAAGGGCTTTGGGGCTGGATTGTAATCATCGGCATACATGCCCGTATAGGATTGGTACCACGTGAACAAGTGAACCAATACCACTTTGAGCACAGCATAAGCTGGGATGCCCAGAATCACTCCCGGCAGCCCGAACAAACTCCCCGCTGTCAAAAGGACCGCGATGATCGTGACCGGATGGATATTCAAGCTGCTTCCGAGAACAAGCGGCTGCACCACACGCCCTTCCAGCGTTTGTTCAATCGTGAATACAATCAATACTTTTAATAACATGAACGGGGAATGCAGCACGATGGCGATGACGACAATCGGGATGATGGCGATAAACGTTCCCAAAAACGGAATCAGGTTTAACGCGCCTGCCAGTATCCCGAGCGTCAATGCGTATTCGAGGCCAATGATGCTCAAACCGATCCAGAACATCAAACCGACAAAGAATGCGACGAGCAGCTGGCCGCGGATGTATTGGCTGATCTGCATGTTCATTTCACGCAGCAAGCGGTAAGTTTGCTCCCGCATGCGCGACGGCACGAATTTCATGATGTGATATGGCAGATGGTGGCCGTCTTTCAGCAAATAGAACAGGATGAAAGGAGTCGTGATCAACGCCAGCACGGTCGTCGACACGATGCCGAAGACATTGCCGATGCCACTGACAGTCGTCCCCACCACTTCATCGGCCTGCTCCGTAATCGACGTTGACAGATCGCCTTCGCCTCCCGTCAATTGCGCCTGCAGCCTTGACAGCAAATCATTCTGGAAGAACTCATCGACTTGTGCAATGAACCGGTCCACATACTCCCGCCAATTATCCAACAGGCTGATGGTCTGCTCACGGATAACCGGGATCAAAGTGGCAATCCCCCAAACGATCAGTCCAATAATCACAATGAGAACGATCGATATCGCCCCGATGCGATGGATTTTCTTCGACTCCATCCAGTCGATCAATGGATTGAGCAGATAATACAGGACTCCGGCCATGACGAGCGGCAAGCCCATGACGCTGAACAAGGCCACAAGCGGTTCGAAAATGAAGCTGATTCTCGGCAGCAGCAGAATATTTACTTGGATCAATAATAAAATAATCAGCACAGATACCGCTTTATTGTTCAGCACCCATTTCATGAACCAAGAAGCAGCAAGGCTGAACGCTGTTTTATTCTGTTCCGGTTCCATCGAACCCACCCTCTCCGACAACACAATTGGTTTTGGCCTATACTAGACACGGTGCGCCGGCAGCAGTGGCAGAGTTCATGATTACAGATAAAGTACCCCCATCCCTGCCATTTCACACCGCTCCGCCCGTTGAGAATCAGAACTTTTTTAAGACAAAAGCTCCCCAGCATTTGCTAGAGAGCTTTTGGGACATTTATTTTTGCAGTCGCTCGACGAATTCACTCAAACGATCCAAGGTATCGATGTGTTCATTGCAGGCTTCGCTGTCCTGGCAAATATAATTGCCGCGCTTAATGAAATGATCCTGGGTGGATCCTTTCGTTTTCGCGATGAACATGCCGACCTCACTATGGCGGTTGCAGATCGAGCAGATGCCTTGTTTCGAACTGCGCGTGAAGCTGCCATGGATTCCTCGCAGCTGTCCGTCTTGTTCCGTTACCAAGTACATCAAATTCGAACTTTCAATCCACCCCAAATAGGATATGCGTGTAAAGTCCAGTGACTCAAGCTTCGGCCCTTTGAGCTTTTTCGCTTTTGGAAACAGCTTCTTCAATCCAGCAGGCGACACTTGTTTGAATGGCACAAGATAAGCTTCCAATTGCTCCAAATAAGCATCGGCTTGCGCTTGATCTGCTATATCCTTTAATTGCCCAAGCAGTGTTGCCTGCTCTTCAGTCATCGTTGAAAATAAACCGAAGACTTTCTCCTGCGCCAAATGCCGCAGCACATTCACCACTTCGCGGTCATTGCTCGCTGCCTTGCCACTGACCAGGATTTTTGTTTGGTTTTTGATGAAATTAAACTGGTCATTGCGGATAAATGCTTCCTCTCGAGTACCAGCGATGTTGTTCTCAGCACGATTCTGTTCTGTTTGCGTCATTGTAAGACACTCCTTATAAAGTAGATTCTTTTATTTAATAAGGAAGCCATGTGCTGAAATGACGCGTGATGGGCGATTCAGTTCTTGCTTGCCCCACACAAAGGATCGCCATTCCATACAGGCTTTGCGTGAGTCGTTCCTGACGCTGACAATTGATTACGGATTGTCATCTGATATCACCCCTTTCGTTGCCATGCTTTTTTCATTTCAATTTATTGTATTGCCTATGCCTTGCTGGAGTATGCCAATTGATGATCGACGAATAATTGTTCGCCTTTAACCCACTGGTTTTCAATGAAGGTATGGCGGCCCTCATAGGTGAATTCAAAGCGTTTCTTCATTTAAGCCCTCCTTGGGAAATCCAATCTATCTTCCACTATCATCCATTTCTGCTTTAAGTTTATCATAATAGCCCGTCAATAAAAAACAGCATCCAGTTAGAAGCGGATGCTGTTTAATCTGTGATTTCAATCATTTATTCGGCTTGTTGAAATCGACTGTGTCGTTCAGTTCACTGTCATTATCATCTACGGAATCTTTGCTCGTCAGTTTCTGCGCAAACTTCTTCACGGTTTTCAGCGTATTGCCCGATTCCCAATATTCCGCAGTTTCCGGTGTTACTTTGATCAGCACGACATTCGGGTCATCGTAGCTGGTCTCCAGCATTTTATCGAAGATCGGGTTCCAGTATTTCTTCTTGCGCTCCAGGTCTTCCATAAATTCAGCCGTGCCGCTGACGGAGACGTAAGATTTTCCGGCATACGCCAAATTGACTGTTGGGTTCGATGCAATCTCATCGTATTTATCCGTGTCTTTCAAGGTAACAAACCATAAATCACCATCGAATTCGGTCTCCTGTGTTTGCATTGGGCGCGATACGGGCTTCCCGTCCACGACTGTCGTCATCATTGCGACCTTGATATCCTTAATGAGATCTTTGACCGTTTCCACTGCTTCTTCGTGTGTATGCTGTTGTGCCATCTTCTTTCTCCTCCATTCAATGCGTATTCTGCGTTTAATTAAGTACAGTCTTTTAGTTTCCCGCAATGAATTACCGTTAAACTTTGGAAGAAACCTCGAAAAGTATGCTGCTTTATCCAGCCATGCACAAGCCGCAGTTTAAGTATTTACTTTTCTCATGTTCCATTTTCCCAGCACAGCTTGTTCTTTGTGGTGGTCAAGCCCTGCTTTACGCTCCAAAGCTTCTTGCCTGAGCTCCCATTCACGCGTATCACGGATGGTTTCGAAAAGCGGGCGGAATGCGAGCCCTTTCCGAAGCGCTTTATCGATATCAAGCGACAGGAAGCCTTCCATCTGTTCGCTGTCCGGTATCCATAATGGCAGCTCCATCCAATAGCCGACCCCGTTTTCAAGGAGGAACGCTTCATCCACCCACACAAATTCCGCATCGCTCTTTAACGCTTTTTGACATTCACCAAGAAATGCTTCCATCGTCAAGGCCGATTCGGGCCCCGCCGCATTAAAGACTCCGTTGTTCTGTTGTTCGATCATGCGGATGATCCATTCTGCCAAATCCCGGACGTCGATAAATTGGATGCGTTTGTCTTTACGTCCGGGCACCAGCATCTCACCGCCCTTCGCCACGCGATTGACCCAATAGCTGAATCTGCCTGTGAAATCATATGGCCCGACGATCAGTCCCGGGCGGACAATGAGGCTATGTTCGGGAAATTGCTGCTCCACTTCCTGCTCGCATAAAAATTTCAGTTCGCCGTAGTATTCATTGGCAGGCGGATTGGTCATCCCTCTCGTCATCTCTTCCGCATCCGACAACGCCAACCGGCCGACGGGATGTTTCTCGCTGATCCCCGGGCTTTCCAATTCATCGTAGACGGACGCACTGGAAATGAAGGTGTAATGCCTTGCGCGTTCTGCAAGGAGCTTCGCCGATTCACGGACTACGCGCGGCACAAAGCCACATGTATCGATGACCGCATCCCATTCGCCTTCTTCGAGCGCCGATAAGTCGCTTCCACGGTCGCCGATCAATTTCTCCACTTCCGGAAAAAGTTCAGGGTTTTCTTTTCCACGGTTGAATAGCGTCACTTCATGCCCCCGCTTTAACGCTGACTCCGTGAGAAAACGCCCCAAAAACCGGGTGCCGCCGAGAATCAGAATTTTCATCGCGATTCCTCCTTCGCTACTTTTTATTGCCCATATGCTTAGAATCCATCTCTACAAGCATATTCGCTAAGAAATTTTTAAAGTCCTTCCTTTCTATGTTTAATATTAGCCGGTACAGTTTCATTTAGTTTGAATATTCTAATAATTAATTGCAGTTTAGCTTCATTTCCTATATAATAGTAGTGGCTAATTTATCGAAAAACGAAGTTATTCTATTTCCTGTCCTGTTGCATTCACTTCATCCCGTTTGGAGAATTGGCGGCTGTTTGGCATCAGCAAAAAGAGTTCCCGCATCGTTTCAACACCTATGAGGCGAAGAACGATTCGAACCTCATTTCCCGTACCCGGAGCATGAACGAGGAGGAGCATGGTATGTGGAATATCAAAAAAAGCGTTTATATCGACCGGCCGATTGATGAAGTTTACCATTACGCAATCGACCCGCGCCACTGGTTTCAATGGTATGTCGGCCTTTCGGAACCTGACAACCTGGTAGGCCAAGGAGAGACCGGCACGACCATGGATATGAAATACACGATGCTGGGAATGCACTTGCCGATTGAAGTCGAAGTAGTGGAGACGGGTAAAGACGGCGACGGCTATTCATGGAGAGGCACTGTCAAAGGAACGATCAAATCCGATCAATTCTGGACATACCTCCCTGAAGGCAAGGGTGTCACCCTTGCCTTGGACATGAATTATGAACTGCCCGGTAAATTAGTGGGCAAAGTCGCCAATAAACTCATCGTCCAAAAACTGATGGACAATTCCATGGAACAGAGCTTGAACAATTTAAAAGCCGTATGCGAAACGTCCGACACTTACAGCATGAAAGCTGAATAAAACTAGTTCGCCGATCCGCCAACTGATCTCGGCACCCGCCAATTTAAAACAGCTGCCCAATGGGATGGATAATCCACCCAGGCAGCTGTTTTTTTCATGGCTGTAAGATTGCCCTTCAAGCTGACTTGCATCCACAGCGTCTCATTTATTAGTTCTTGGCCTTTTGTTCAGCGATCAACTCGGCCTGGACGATATACCGATCCGGAGCGTAACCGATAAAGTCGAAAGGATAACAAGTCGTCAAAGTCAGTGTGGATTCCTCTTTTTCCACAATGACGCTTCGGTCGTCTTCATGTGTGATCCACATATCTGTGACCTCATAAATAAAAATTTTATCGCCGTATTGCACATGAAGCCGATCTGCCTTTTCAAGTTCACCTAATCTAGTAAAGACCGTATCCCGGTGGCCGCTTAGAACGGTATGGCCGTAACCGCCGGGCACCGTCGTTAAATCACTGACGAACATGCCGACGCCTTGATTCAAGGTTGAAGGATCCGTTCCCCAATAGATAGCATATTTTTGTTCAATCTTGGGGATAAGCAATGTAGCGATATTCGCTCCTGCCTCTTCTTGAATATCGCTTGTGAACACGGGAGCCGGCTCTTCAATGGAAGGCGGTGTAAAGATCATTTCTTTTTCCAGTGTCTGAGCCACTTCCGCCACTTCATCCGCGTCTTTTTCAGTGAAATCCTGCGCAGCTGTATGGCCGGTATTCCATTCCAAGAAATTCACTATGATAATACTTACACCAATAAACAGGAGCACCAAGCCCAACCAACGCTTCATCTAGCATCACCTCGCATTAAAGAGGCTGCCCCAAAAGGTCATAATCATGACTTTTAAGGACAGTCCTTTTTAGATTCGGATAAAGCGGCGGATAACCAATCCCGCTGCCCTTTTGTATAAGTGCTGATCAGACAGCCTATTGCTGACCGGCTGTTTGTCTCTTTCTACGGAATAAGAGCAATGATCCTGCCCCGGCAACTCCAGCGCCAAATAACATCATTAAAGGCCCGTTCGAAGCAGTATCCGGCAAAGCTGCGCCTTCCTCTTCCTCTTCTACGGCTTCTTCCTGATCACCAGAAGCTTCGTCATCAGATCCGGCAGCTTCTTGGCTCGCTACATAATCATCGTATTCTGATTGGCTGACTTCACAAGCAAGCCCGTCATTATCGCGGTCGAGATCGTGCGGGTCGTTTTCTGCACTATACCCATTCGCGTACCAAAACTCCATGACTTCTTCGTGGCTTGAAAAATCATCACAGTTCTTGTCGTCGTGTTCATCGGCCGCTACGTTCAAGGAAGCCCCCATGACTAATAGCGATCCCATAAAGATTCCAGTAATTCCTTTTTTCATATTATTCTCCTTCCATTTCCTTTATTTTCTTGCTACAACAAATAATAGTCTGAATTAACAAATAACTCAACATCATTTTCGATATTTTTGTCATAATCCTCATAAAGACATCAAAAGTCCTGCCTCTCGTTGATTATTTCCAATTTTTTCATTTACACAGTTAAAAAGCCCCCCAAGCAATCCGGGAGGCTTTCACTCTTTACTGTTTTTTATAAATCAACCTGAAATCGTGCTCCCAATGAACACTGTCTGCTGATTGTTCCCAGGAACTTTCGATAAGATTTCCTGCTCCATTCACGTTTCCGCTAAAGCGCTGATGGAAATCAAGCGGCGAGAAATCGGGTTCGGTTCGCCATAACTTCCAGACGCCGTCTTGAAAACTCATCTCGTATAACCGCGTCACGCCGCGCGAATCAAAATAATGCTGCACATACTTCCCCTTCGCATCGTCCCAATCGTAGACGATCATGCTGCTCGGAAATTCAGGCTTGTCGATCTGCGTGCGCTGAACGACATAATGCTCATCCAGCCAGTTGAAGCTTGTCTGTCCCGTAATCGGCGTTGGTTGAAGCTCTGGATGAAATACTTCGATTGCCCAAGTCCCGATAAAGAAATCCAGGCGGCTCATCATTTCTTTCCGTGTCGATGGCGGCATTGCATACTCACCTCCAGAACTAAATTAAGTAATCACTTTTATGACAGCCGCTGATTTCTGTAAGTCTTTCACCAACTCCATTTCTCGGCCAGTCTCTCCACCTTCTATCGAAAAAATATATTTTGAAATATTTTTACTGCCATATAGCGCTCCATCTTCTATACGAAAATCAATGATGATCAATTGGTGGTCTTCAAAAGCATGGCTAATCTTTGAAAAAATTTCTTGTTCATCTTCAGCTATTACCGTTATTTGTCTTTGCTTAGAGCTGGGGATATACTTTTTTTCCAGTTTTCCAAGAACAAACAGGACCATCAGTACAATAAAAGTCGCTAACACGGCTACGTAATACATTCCAATGCCTACCACCAACCCAAGGCCTGCAGCAACCCAAATCGAAGCGGCTGTTGCCAAACCTTTTACCGATTTTCCATGGACGATAATAGTGCCCGCTCCAAGAAAACCGATGCCACTGATGACATAGGATGGGATACGGCTAGGATCGAATTGGATAGGTCCCGTGCTGTTTTTCAGGAAATAGTCAAAACCGGTGATGGAAAGCAGCATCATCAGACAAGCCCCGATCCCAACCAAAAGATGTGTGCGAAGTCCGGCAGGCTGTTTTTTCATTTCTCTTTCCATCCCGATCAGTCCACTTAATAGGGCGGCCATTATAAGCCGTAAAGTAATGATGAGATAATCATCTGGTAAAAAATCCACATTCATCCCTCCGATATTTATGGAGTCTATTATCATTTTATACCCCTTGAAGAGCTGATCCATTCTTTAATGCTGAGATAATTCACCCCCAGCTTGGCAAGCCATACAGTCGTTGGCACATTCGCTTCTGCGGTCGTAGCCGTTTTTGCCGATTTGCTGCGGGAATTGCTGACAGATGCGATTGCGTACAAAGATTTGATTGTCTGAGTTGTAATCGAAAGGCTTGTTCATTTTTATAGCTCCCTTTTCCGACATATGCCATACTGGTATCAATAATAGATAGGGGGAATTCAAATGGCAGAATTGAATGCAATGATGGGCTGGACCTTCCTGCAGGAAATTGATGTACCAGACTCGGTCAAAGACTTGCTGGTAGATGGCGAAGTCGCCAAGGTCGCTTATAAAACGGTGCGTGATACCGCTGTCGTGACAAACAAGCGCATCATCATTTCCGACAAGCAAGGCTTGACCGGCAAAAAAGTCGAAGTCTACACTATCCCGTTCGCTTCAATCAATATGTACTCGACTGAAAACGCTGGTACCTTCGATGCCAACGCCGAAATCCAACTCTGGACAAGAGCCGGAAACTTCAAACTGAACTTGAATAAGAAAGTCGATATCCGCAAACTGGATAAGATTATTGCGGAAGCGATTCTGTAACTTTCAACCGGGCTATACCTAGACGTCTCACGGGCGGATAGGTGTAGTTTTTTTATTGTCCTGGTACAGAATCCGTATTTTCACAATTCTTTACACTGCGTTTACTGCAGCTTAGCAGTCGTTTGAGATACTGATGGCATCAAATGCAGAAGGAGTTGTTGAACAGAATGAAAATTGCAGTGATTGGGGATTTGCATTTTCCTTCCGTAAAAAAGGACTATGCTTTTATTCGGGAAGATCGGCAGTCATTTTTTGAATCCTTCATGGAACAATTTTTCTCGATTCCGGCTGATCTTTATGTATCCATTGGTGATTTGACGAATTTTGGTTCCGCTGACGAATTGGACGATATATATGACATAATCCGCCAGCATCAAAAACCATTTGTGCATGTGCTCGGCAACCATGACGTCTACGCCATGAACCGGAAAAATGTCCTCCACATCACACAGCAAGAGCGTTTTCATACCATTTCAACAGAACATGCAACATTGGCGTTTCTGGATACTGCCCAAGAACAAAACTACGAAGACTGGGGCGGCACGTTGGATCTCGTCCAACAACAATGGCTTGAAAATGTCGTCCAGGAATCCGGTGACCTTCCACTTATCGTCTTCGGCCACCATCCTGTCCATGGAACCACCAAAAATTCCGAAAAAGAAAAACGTTGCATTTCGCCGGATATTCCGATGTGGGAATTGCTGAAACCGAAGCAGCGTGCTGGACTGTACGTAAATGGGCACAATCATTACAATTCCATCGCAGCAAGAGAACAATGGACATTCCTCCAAATAGCCGCTGTTTTGGACGAACAGGCGGTCCGGATCATCGACGTATCCGAGTCATTAATTGCCATCGATTATATTCCTTTAATGGATCCAAATTTAAAGTCAGCAGCGCAAACAATCGGTACAGCCATCGATCACTTTCAACTGAAGCCCCACCCTCTTGGCACCCAGGCCGATGTGAAATACGCGATTCCACTTTCGGCTTCATCGCCGATTGCTACTGGACTGGATTTACACGACATACAAAAAATCAAGACGAGATAATCTCTGCCAAGTTAAAAAGAAATTGAAGAAAAAGGATGGCGCCAATTCCCCATTGGATTGGTGCCATCCTTTTTTATTGGACATGGAAATCTATGAATCGATCTGAATGCCTTAATCTTTTTCTTGTTTCGACAAAATTGTCTTTTTAATATGATATTAAATAACTAAATTGTTTAAATAATCACAAAACTAAATGATTATACTTTATACTTATGCAAGGCGGCCTTTAACTTCCCCCTCGCCTATTGAACGAAAAGCCTATTAATTCTTGGCTCGGCACATAGGAAACTGTGTGAATGGCATAACAAGAACTATCAATACTTCTCAAGCCGCCCTTCCAGTTATACATAGTGAATTACTTTTTTACTTTATGTTGCAAAAAATAATTTACACAAAAGGAGTGTTTCAATGATTAAACGATCCACGAAAATGCTTGCCCTGTTGACTATGTCCCCCTTTCTCATGATAGCGTGTTCCGGCGGTGATGCCGGAAGCGAACAATCAGCTGAACAAGATACGCTCATTTTCGCACGCGGCGGAGATGCCGTCTCGCTCGATCCTTCTGAAGTGACGGATAACGAATCCGAGAATGTTGCGCAAAGCATACTCGAAACATTGACGACTTTCGCGGAAGGCGAAACGACCGTTGAACCGATGCTTGCGACCGAATGGCAGGAATCGGATGATGGGCTGACCCACACCTTTACGCTTCGTGAAGGCGTGAAGTTCCACGACGGCACCGATTTTAATGCAGACGCCGTCGCCTTTAACTTCGACCGCTGGATGAATGGCAGTGGGGACAAATTCCCGATGTATGGGACGGTGTTCGGCGGCTATGCAGGCGATGAAGCCCATAATGTCGAATCCGTCACGGCCGTTGATGAATTCACGGTCGAAATCCAATTAAACCGTCCGCAGCCTACGCTGCTGAAAGATTTGGCGCTGACGCCTCTGTCGATTTCTAGCCCCGCAGCCATCGAGGAGTTCGGTGATGACTATAGAAGCAATCCGGTCGGCACCGGCCCATTCGTTTTCCAGGAGTGGCAGCCGAACGAGCGGATCGCTCTTGAGAAAAACGATGACTATTGGATTGACGGCCTTCCGAAGCTGGAAGAAGTTATTTTCCGCACGATACCGGACAATTCTTCCCGCCTCAATGCCTTGCTGAGCGGCGAAGTGGATTTGGTTGCTGGTCTGGATTCCGAATCCCACGAACAGATCGAAGAAGAAGCGGGGCTTGAACTTTATTCCCGTCCGCCGCTCAACTTGGGTTACCTAGGCATGACTTTGACCCACGAACCATTCGACGACCCGCTCGTCCGCCAGGCACTCAGCCATGCAGTGAATAAAGAAGCGATGGTCGAAGCGTTCTTCGGCGAAGGAGCAATCCCGGCTAAAAACGTCATACCTCCTGCTGTTGAAGGCTACAACGACGATATCGAACCGTACGCTTACGATCCGGAACGGGCGAAAGAACTATTGGCAGAAGCTGGGCTCCCTGATGGATTCAGCATGGAACTGTACGCAATGCCGGTATCGCGTCCGTATATGCCGGACGGCGCCAAGGTCGCTGAATATCTCCAGTCCAATTTTGCCGATATCGGCGTTGATGCAGAAATCGTCACGTTTGAATGGGCAACATATATCGAAAAAGCGATCAATGGCGAAGCGGATACGTTCCTGCTCGGCTGGACGGGCATGAACGGCGATGCAGACAATTTCATCTATACGCTTTTGCACGGTGACAATGTCGGTTCGACCAACTCGACGCAATACAATAATCCTGAGCTGAACGCATTATTGGATCAGGCGCGAATCATCACTGACCAAGAAGAGCGCAACGAATTGTACCGTGAAGCGCAAGTCATCCTCCATGACGATCCACCGATCATTCCACTCGTTCATACGTCCCCGTCACTTGCCGGCAAAGACAATATCACCGGCTTCGACCCGCACCCGACAGGACGCGTCATGACTTCGGAAATCGACTTTGAATAATTGCCTTGCCAGCTGGCTCCCATTTCTAAACACAGGGAGTCAGCTTTTTTATGTTTTTGAACAGTTATTCGAGCAAAGAAAAATAATTTTCAATTAATTAAGCTCAGTACCTTGCATTAAACAATACTGGATGATATATTATTCATTAATCACTACTGTTTATAAAACACTAGCTAAGAAAGGAGGAAATCCCATTGAACATCCAGTTTAAAAAAGGCGTATTGAATTTATGCGTGCTGGTTTTGTTGGATAAACAAGACCGCTACGGCTATGAACTCGTCCAGAAAATCTCGAGCCGCATCGCCATCTCGGAAGGCGCCGTCTATCCCCTGCTGCGGCGGCTCACCAAGGAAGGCTATTTCACCACCTACTTGCAGGAATCAAGCGAAGGCCCGCCGCGAAAATATTACTCGCTCACTGAACTCGGCCGGACGTATTTGCAGGAACAGCTCGAAGAATGGAAAAGTTTCACGGATGGAGTCAACCAACTAATTGAAGAGGGTGTGCAAAATGACTGAAAACCAATTTTTGCAAGAACTTGAAACAGCGTTGAAACGATTGCCGAAAGAAGAACAAAATGACATTCTCCAGGACATCAAAGAGTATTTTTCAAACGGCCAGGCGGATGGCAAGACGGATAGCGAAATTGCCGATGAACTCGGCTCGCCGCAGGAAATCGCCGATGAATTGATCGAGTCGTTTGATTTCAACCAAAACGACATCAGCATGGCAGCGAATGAACTGACCGAAGACAAATTCGACCAAGTCGACATCCAGATTGATAACGGCATGCTTACCATCGGCCCTTCGGAAGATGGCAAGATGCATGCCGACATCACCGATAAAAGCTACCGCCAGCAGTTGTCTGTCGATATCCTCAACCGGACGCTCGTCATCACCTTGAAAGAAGAGCCGAGAAAATGGGGCATCTTCAGCTTTACCGGCAGCATGAAATCACCAAAGCTCGACGTCCGCTTGCCGAAGAAACTGTATGACAAGATCCAAATCGATTCCGACCATGGCATGATCACTGGCGAGAGTCTCGACAGCCGATACTTATCCATCGAAACGGATAACGGCCGCATCGAACTCACGCAAATGAATGCGGATCAAGCAAGCGTCAAATCGGACAATGGCGATATCGAATTGGCACGGGTACAGGCGAAGAAACTGAAAGTCGGCACTGACAACGGACAGCTTCAGCTTCGCAACATCCAGGCAAATGAACTTGATGCTTCAACGGACAATGGCGCCATCGACCTGAGAGATATTGAAGGCAATGTGCGTGCGAAAACCGACAACGGGCTCATCCATTTGTCTACCGTGGACCTCGACCGGACGATCAGCCTCGAAGCTGATAACGGCGCAATTTCTGTGGAAACACGAGTGAAGCCAACAAACGCAACGATCCGTGCGAATGTCGATTGGGGAACGGTTTCCGTATTCGGTGTGAAAAACCGCCACAGCGTGTTCGGCAGCGGCGAGAATGCAGTGGATTTGCAGTCAGATAATGGCAGCATTAAGGTTGAATTGATAAATTGAATAAGCGAGCGATGCATGAATCGAAACCAGGCTGGGCACTTCTCCCGTGCCTGGTTTTTAATTTTCGTACAGCCAAGCGCAGCCGCTACATGCATCTCATTTGAAACCTTCTCTCCCCTCAACCGTACTCCTATATTAAGAGGTGATGAATCGTGAAGAACAAAAGAGTTTTGGCATTCGTTTTGTTCATTTTCCTGCTGCTCGTCCCGGTCCAGGCGTTTGCAGTTGATTTCGATATTACGGAAGTGCAAATCGAGGCTCAGTTGAATGAAGACGGTACGGCAGATGTCACGGAACAATTCACGTACGAATTCGAAGATGAGTTTAATGGGATCACGAGAAGCTTGATCCCAAAAGAAGGAACGTCGATCGAGGAATTTACCGCGAAGGATAGCCGCCGGGAGCTGGAAGTGGAAGTCGAAAACGGTCAGTACAAAATCTACCGCTCCGGCAATGACGGCGATACGATCCAAGTCGAGCTGAACTACCGGATCGTCGGGGCTGTCGAAAAGTTTGAAGACGGCGCCGAGTTTTACTGGCCGTTCTTTGATGCAAGCAACGAAAGTGAATACGGCGATATGACAATTACGATCATCCCGCCTGCCCCGGCAGCTGAAACCGAAGCACTTGGATACGGCGAGGCGTTTGATACCTCCAACGTTACGGAAGACGGCACCGCAGTTTTTGATTTAGGCTATGTGCCATCCGAAGAAAATGCTGATATCCGCGCAATTTTCGAAGCCGGATTGTTCCCTGGTGTCACAGCGCAAGACGGCACAGTGCGCGATGAGCTCGCGAATGACCGTGAAGAACTCGAAAACGAAGCAGCAGCGTTCGCCCGCAACCAGCAAATCGCAAAATCCATTGGGATTCCTGCCATCGCGATACTTGGCGTGCTCCTCATCGGGCTCGTGCTATTTGCTTGGCTGAAGGCATCAAGACGTAAACGGGAAGCCCGAAGCGGCAATTATGAATTTTTCGTTCCGGAAGATTCGATGAGCATTCCTGCGTTGCTTCATTTTACGAATCCGACCTATGTAGCGGCGAACGGCATGTCGGCGGCAATTTTGGATTTGATGAGAAAGGGCAAGATTCGCCAACTCTCAGAAGACCATTTCGCACTGGCTGACCGCAACACCGAACACCCGCACGAGGCGGTTTTGATTGAGCTATTGTTCGATACAATCGGGGATGGCCAGGAATTCACGCTGGAACAAGTTGAGATCTTTACGAAAAATGAACTCAATCACGAAGATTACAATGCAGCAACCGCCGAGTGGAATAAAGAAGTAAAAGCCGAAGTGACGGCTCACGACTTTTATGAAAAACACAGCGGCCTGCGCTGGGCGGTCGGCATCATGAGCGCGGTCTTCATCGGCCTCGCCATCGTTTCGGGCATTTACGGGTTATTGCCTTGGATGGCCGTCTCTATTGCACTTGCGATGCTCGCTCTCGGCTTTGCGATCGGCTATTCGCCGATCACACGAGAAGGCCACCGTGTGCGCTATGAATGGCGCAGCATGAAAAACGCTATGGACCAATTGCCGACAGGTCAATGGGAGCGACTGACGATGGACGAAAAGCAGCGCGCTTATGCGTACTTGCTCGGCAGCGACCAGAAAACAGCCGAGCGAAAAGCGAATGCCTTTACAGCCGCTGAGCCGGCAAATGATGTCTCTGGCTTCGCTATGAACCCGATCCTCATGACGGCCGTATTCGTTTCGGCCAGCACCACGACCAGTTCGAGCGCCAGCGCAAGCGGCGGTGGAATGGCTGGAACTGGAGGCGGAGTCGGCGGCGGTGGCGGCGGCTCCGGCGCGTTTTAAAATGAATACCTAAAACAAAAGGAGGATGGCAGCTGCCATCCTCCTTTTTACTATTCTCTTCCTGAGATATAAGCCCATTTATAGCTGAAATCACCCGTGAACGGATGCGTGATGACATCGTGCACATACGGTTTTTGCAGCGCCATGCTGCCAAACTGATACATATTGGCAATGGCCGCATCTTCTTCGACGAGGATTTTCTCCACTTCCGCTAATGCTTGCCAGCGCTCTTCCGGCTTCAAGGCAAGTTCACCGTTCGCCTGTTCCAGCAATTTATCCACTTGTTCATTGGAATACGCCATCGTGTTTTGAGGCGATTCTGTCGCAAACAAATCAAGGAATGTAATCGGGTCCTGGAAATCCGGGCCCCAGCCTGTGCTTTGGATATCGTAATCCTGGGCTTCGTTCTTATCAAGCAAGACATTGAACGGCACTTGGCTCATCTCGAGCGTCAAGCCTTCCAGATTGCCTTCCATCTGGTTTTGCATATAGGCATCGATTTTTTTGGAAAGTTCAGTATCGCCGCTCAAATACTCCAGGCTCACTTCTGTCAGCCCTTCTTCTTCCAGGCCTTCTGCCCATAAGGTTTTCGCTTCCTCGGCATTGAATTCCATCATATCTCCATTGACTGTGCGGAAATCTTCATTGTCTGCATCAAATGTGAATTCCGTTGGGACCAAGAAATCTGCCGGGATTGATCCGTTAGCGAGAACGATATCGGCCAAATCCTGTTTGTTGAATGACAGCGCCAAAGCTTTGCGCAATTTCGGGTTCGCAAGTGGTGTCGATTCGCCTTCGCGCTCCTGGTTAAACTGCAAATAATAGACAGACGGCTTCAGCACGCGCACGACTTCTTCATCGTCCGCGTATTGCATGGCAAATTCACCAGCCAAGCCGGCACGGTCCGCTTCGCCTGTTTCGTATAAATTAACCCCTGTTCCTGGATCCGGGACGATATTGAATTCGACTTTGTCCAATTTCACCGTTTCTGCATCCCAATATTCGGTGTTTTTCTCCAATTCCCACGACATGGCAGTTGCATCCCAGTTCGCCAATACGAATGGCCCGTTCGACAATAGCTTGTCCGAATCCATGGCGTATTGATCTCCGAGTTCAGTAACGTAAGCTTCTTTCTGTGGATAAAACGTACCGAATGCCATCAATGACAAGAAATAAGGAATCGGGCGCTCGAGGGAGATGACCAATGTTTGATCATCTTCCGCTGTTATGCCAAGTTCCGATTTATCCAGTTCGCCTGCTGCAATCGCCGCAGCATTCTTAATCGTTCCCGCCATCATATACGGCCCATATGTCGAGCCTGTTTCCGGATCCGCTGCCCGCTGCCACGCGAACACAAAATCGTGCGCCGTCACGGGCGAGCCGTCAGACCATTTTGCCTCGCGCAGCGTGAAGGTATAGGTCAGTCCGTCTTCACTGATTTCAGGCTCAGCCGAAGCCATCGCCGGAATGGCCGTGTTCTGCTGGTCCAGTCGGTAGAGGCCTTCGCCAGCATTATTTAACATGGTGAACGATACCGCGTCGTCTGCCAACACGGAATCCATAGTGGGAATCCCAGATCCTGTCGTTAAGCGCAATTCCTGGACACTGTCCAATTCGCTTTGTTGTGCAGCACTTTCTGTATCTGTCGCAGTTTCCTGTTCCCCGCCGCACGCTGCGAGCACCGCAGCTAAACTAGCCGTGATCGCCAGCGCCCAAGCTTTATTTCGTTTAATCATTTATGAATCCTCCTAAGTCTATTGCTCTAGTGCATTCCTCCCCTTATTATATACAAATAATAATTTTCTTGAAAAATATATAAAATTTTGAATTTAATCGAATTGATATTATCACTTATTTATTTTAAAAAAAGAATAACCGGCTGATGTCCATTCCGACGGACGCTTTCCGCGGGCATGGCCTCAGCCGCTTCGTCGCTAACGCTCCTGCAGGGTCTTCACCTCATGTCGCTCCGTCGCGCTGCTCCGTCACTGCTCCCGCAGGAGTCGCCATCTACATTTCCATCAGCAAATATTGAAATCGCCTATAAAACCACCGGAATAAATTGGTCATTTTTCCAGTGATCAAATTCAGGATTTTGTAAAATAATCTATTCTTTTTATTTGAGCTATTTCCGGTAATTCAATTGCTTAGATACGATGCGCATGAATTCTTCAAATGAAGCAGAATAGCGGTTCCAGTGGTGGTACCATTTGCGAATGGTGTCGAGCAGCCAGAATGGAACGGGTTTGCCATCGATGATCGGATAATATTCGTGATACGCTTTTTTCAAATGCTCCCAGCGGAAATCGTTGCCAGGCTTGATGTACTCGGACACGTCGAGCAATTTCGCGCGCCCATCCTGCAAGATGATGTTTTTTAAGTGGATGTCCCGCGGATTCAAGCCGATTTCGCGGATATAGTCGCGCGCTTTTTCCACATCCACGATGGCCTGTTCCGGCACGTACACGCCTTGCAGCAGGCAATCGAATAAAGTTGGGCCTTGCTCGAATTTTAACACGAGCATGCGTTCATCTCTTCCGTAACAAGTCGAAAAATAAACAGATTGCCCGATTTGTTCGTACACCTTCGCTTCAGCTTCGAGCTTGTCTTTTTTGCCTTCGGCGTATACTTTAAATGCATATTCCGGAAAGTTCTCAGACTGGAATACGGCGGCGTCTGTCCCAACGCCAATGCAGCGGAATCCGTCGGCAAGGCCAGTGATGACGACTGGTTCATTATCGGGCTGTGCTGTCACCGTTATAGTAGATAATGCTTGCACTGTTAGTTGCCATTGATCTTCATTCATGGCCATCTCTCCTCTGGTCAGTAAAGCTTTCTTCCATTAAAATAACGAACCGCAATAGTCGCGGTTCGTTATTATCATAGCATCAGTTTCACAATTAATCCGTTTACGCACCCGGCTTCATTTCTTGGCGGTTGACCCATTCGCGCACGGTTTCCACATAAGCTTCAGGTTCTTCGACCCCCGGCATATGCGAGCTGTTTTCGAATACTTGAAATTCTGCATCCGGCACGAGGCTCGCATACTGTTCTGTCGCTTCGGGTGTCGCTTCATCATACCGGCCGCAAGTAAACAAAGCCGGAATGTCGATCTCATTCAAGCGCTCCGTCGCATCGAAATGCTTCAAGGTGCCGGTGACCGTGAATTCAGAAGCTCCCCACATATAATTGTAGACATTCGGGTTCAGCTGATCGAGATCTTCCGACAGCTCCTCTGGCCAAGGGTCGACGCGGCACATATGGGTTTTGTAATACTGCATCATTGCTTTCTGGTAATCGTCTGAATCGGTCGTTCCTTGGCTTTCGCTCTCCTCGATCGTCTTTTGCACTGGTTCCGGGAATTGCTTCAAATAAGCGCGCTGGTCTTGCTCCCAGCGCTGCGCATCAAGTGCTGGCCCGGAGAACATGACGCTGCGCACACCGCCTGGTTTCGTAAAGAGATAAGACGCGGCAAGCATCGTCCCCCAGGAATGGCCAAGCAAATGGACTTCTTCCAGTTCGAGCGCTTGGATCACTTGCCCGAGCTCTTCGACGTAGCGGTCTACTGTCCAGAGAGACGTATCTTCCGGCCGCTCCGATTTTCCGCAGCCCAGCTGGTCGTATTGGATGACCGGACGCTCTGTCCCTAATTGCCTCAGCGGATCGCTGTCGCTGCTTTTCATTCCCGGCCCGCCGTGCAACAGCAAGAGGGGAATGCCGGCCCCCTTTCCAGTGATGCGGTACCATACTTTGCCCCCGGTCACGGGAATGAATCCTTCTTTGACATGTTCCATAAATTCTTGTGCCTCCTTTTTTGCCTGTTAACATGCATTTCTCCGTCCAAGCAAAATCCCCTTTATTTTTTATATCCTCAATAAGCAAAACCGCCATCCTGAAAAGGAATGGCGGTTTTGCATTGTTTTAATTGATAGACCTTATTCTTCTTCTAGAAATCCATTTTCCACAAGCCAATCATAAGCAACGACTGAAACGCTCTGGCCTTCGACATCGACCAGGTAATTCAGCTCCCGCATGATATCGCTGTTCAGGTTTTCTGCCAAACGTGCAGTGATTTCTTCGATTTCAGGATATTCCTCAAACACTTCCTCATTGATCGTCACCGCTGCCCGGTAAGGTGGGAAGAACCGTTCATCGTCTTCCAGAACGACCAAATCGTAGCTGCGGATCGTGGCGTCGGTTTCAAAAGCGACCGATACGTCCACTTGTTCATTATCAAGAGAGCGTTGCGTCAAGCCGAGATCCATTTGGTTGACCTGGCCGGAGCCAAATTCAAAACCGTATGTGTCTTCGACGCCCGGCAAGCCGTCGGAACGGTTGGCGAACTCGGCATCGGATGCCATCGACAGCTCTCCTGGATTTTCGTTGATGTAATCGGCAAGGTCGCTGATCGATTCGATCCCAAGCTCACTCGCCTGTTCGCTTCTCATGACGAGTGCATAGGTGTTATTGACTTCCGACATATTCATCCAATGGATGCCGTTTTCGCTGTCGATCTCTTTCACTTTCTGGAAAGCCGCTTGCGGGTCGGCAATCGATTCCTCACCCATATACGTGATGAGCGCCGTTCCGGTATATTCCCACATCATGTCCACTTGGCCGTTGACGAGTGCGGAACGGACCACACTGCTGCCGAGATTGTTCATTTGGTTGACTTTGAATCCTTCTTCGACCAGTAAAAACGCGGTCATTTCTGACAAGATGTATTGTTCGGTGAAGTTTTTGCCCCCAACCGTCACTTCTTTTCCTGCCACACCCGAACAGGCGGACAAGATCAGCATGATGATCAGCAAAGGGATTAATTTAAGTAAATTGCCCACAACTTCTGATTCCTCCTATTCGCTATCGCTATGCTTTCTCAATACGTCTTGACCCTTTCGGCACCACCACATATTCGATTTTACGCAAGATGTAATCCGCCAAAATCGCCAATAAAGTGACTGGGATCGCGCCCGAGATCAAAAAGCCGTTATCGAATAAATTGATGCCTGTGAAAATCCAGACACCCAATCCGCCAGCCCCGACCACATAGGCTAGAGCGGCTGTGCCAATGTTCAAAACGACAGCTGTCCGGATTCCGGCAAGGATCGAGTAAGCGGAGTTCGGAAGCTCAATGCGAAATAGGATCTGGTGTGGTTTCATGCCCATCCCTTTCGCTGCATCAATCATGTTCTTATCGATCGAATCGAGGCCTGCCACAGTGTTTCGGAAAATCGGCAGGATCGAATAAATGAACAACGCAAAAACAGCGGTTTGGAAGCCGATGCCGAGCACGCTGATCATGAGCGCCAAAACGGCAAGGCTCGGAATCGTCTGCCCCAAGTTGGCGATATTGGATACGGCCCATTCCGCTTTTTTGAATTTCGGCCGCGTGATGAGGATTCCCGCCGGCACCGCGATCAAGATGGCGAGCACGGAAGACACCAGCACGAGAACGATATGTTGCCGCAACAGCACCAGGAATGTCTCCGACTGCGTGAAGATATAGCCGAAATAATTATTCGACACCGCCCAGATGAAAAAAGCGGCAACCGCTGCGTATAAACTGTATCTGACTATATTGCCTATTAATTTTTTTCGTTTCACCGGATCACCCTTCCTGAGAGGCGGACATTTTCCCTTTGATTTCAAAATGCAAATATTTCTGGACCAGGTCGATGGTGATCGTCCCGATGTTTTCGCCTTGTTCATCGGTGACAATGACCTGGTCGGCTTCTTGATTCAACAGCATCGATAAGGTATTGCGCAGATCCTGGTGGACATGGATCGTTTTCGTATCTTGAATCGTTTCATCGACTGGGCCAAGCCCGATGACTTCCCGCAAGTTTTCGACTGTGTGCAAGCTTAAGCTTTTGATGGCACGGTCCTTGCCAAAAAACTGTGAAACGAATTCGTTTTTCGGATGCGCCAGCATTTCAGAAGGCGTATCGAATTGCATGATTTTCCCGTCGCGCAGCAACAGGATCTTGTCCGCCATTTTGATCGCTTCGTCGATATCGTGGCTGACGAAAAGAATCGTTTTCTTCACTTCGCGCTGGATCTGCAGGAACTCTTCCTGGATCTTGTCACGGATGATTGGGTCGAGCGCGCCGAACGGTTCGTCCATCAGCATGACCGGCGGATCGGCCGCCAGTGCGCGGACGACGCCGATGCGCTGTTGCTGGCCGCCCGACAATTCGTGCGGGTAGCGCTTGCCGTAATCCTTGGCATCCAAGCCGATCAGCTTCATCAAATAACTGAAGCGTTCGCGCTTGTCTTTTTTGCTCCACCCAAGAAGATCGGGAACGAGCATGACGTTTTCTTCGATCGTCATATTCGGGAACAGCCCGTTACTTTGGATGACGTAGCCGATTTTCCGTCTTAATTCGATCGGGTCCAAGTCTTTCGAGTTTTCGCCATTGATGACGATCTCGCCTTCTGAAATGGATTCCAGCCTATTGACCATCCGAAGCAGCGTCGTTTTGCCGCAGCCGGAAGGGCCGAGCAGCACCACGATCTTGCCTTCTTCCACCGTGAAATCGACATCGCTGATCGCGGTCATCTCTTCACTGTATTTTTTCGTTACATGGTTAAATGAAATCATCTACTCACCTCTTTGCAGTTAATCGGCTATCGCTTTTTTCGTAAACCGTTTTTGGATCAATAAAAGAATGGAATCCGCAATGATCGCCAAGATCGCCACCGCGATGGACCCGCTGATGATCAAGTAATTATCGCCCCGGCTAATGCCTTGCGTAATGAGTACGCCCAGGCCGCCGGCACCGATATATGCAGCGATGACTGCGATTCCGATATTCATGACGACCGCTGTCCGAACCCCTGCCATGATGACTGGCAAAGCATTCGGGATTTCGACACGCAGCAAGCGCTGATGCGTTTTCATGCCCATGCCGATCGCTGCGTCGCGCATTTCCGGATTGACGTTCTTGATGCCTGTATATGTATTGCGGATAATCGGCAGCTGCGAATACAGCACGAGCGCCACAAAAGCTGGCACAAACCCGATTCCCTGATTGATCAAGGAAAAGATCGGGATCATCACGCCGAACAGCGCGATGCTCGGAATCGTCAATGTAATGGAAGCCATTTGAAGAACTGTGTCTGCAAGGTATTGGTTCGTTGTCAAATAAATACCGAGCGGGATGCCTATCAATAATGCGACGGCAATCGCCAATGACACCAGTATCGCATGGTCGATCGTCAGCTCTAAAATACGGGACGAATTGACCTCAAGAAACCTGCCCCAATTTCCCATTGAAACACCTCCCTTCTGTTAATAGAAAAAAATGAATGGGACGGCAACTCAGCCATCCCTGTACTAAAGCGTGCAAAAACACGCCGAACTCCTTCTCCCGCAAAAATTGAACAGGACAAAAGGACGTCACGAAGAGCAAAGAAAATGCATCACATTCTCCCTGCCGCACTTTTCATCCTCTACAAGCATAACATGTATTTTTCTAATAAAATGATTTCTATAGTATTTTTCGTGATTCTTAGGAGATTAAAGATAGAGAGGACTAGCAGAAAACCGGGAAATAACTCAATATTCTTCTTAGAAAAATAGCCTTTTATCATCCATACATGCACAAAAAGCAATCCAGCCGATTGTTGACTCATCAATCGGTTGGATTGCTTTTTATTTTCGCTTGAATAATATTTTATTCTTGATTCAACTTCCAATCCGCAACGCACGTCCTTTATTCTGCAGCACCGACAGAATGCTCAAAGCCGCCAGTAAACTGGTTTTCGGGTTAGCTGCCATCGGGGTGTTCTCAACCTGCAGCTGCATCTTGCCGAAATCCCCTTGCGCTTCGATCGTATGCGTATTGCGCTCAATTTTTGGGTCGACGATGATGCGCACTTTCGTCTCGTGCACCCCAATACCCGCTATGGCGAGCACGAGCGCGACATTGATGTTCTTCGGAAATTCACCCACCGCATCGAACGCCGTCCCGTCGAACAGCACCTGTTCACGGTCCGTCTCCATCCCGAGTGACATCGGCGATTTTCGCGTCGTAAGCCGGACAGATTCCAATCCGTCCAGCGCCCTTGCCGATTGCAAAAGGTCCAAACCGCCGATCGCACCGGACGGCAGATAAATCTGTGTGCCATTCGTTTTTGCAAGATTCGTCAATTCATCTAGGAACGTGAAGTCTTTGAACACGCCGATGCTGCTGACGATGAGGTCTTTTTTGCGTTCAGCCACTTGTTTCAAAAATAGCCTCGCCGCATCCACTGTCACAGCTTCCACGACCGTATCGACCGGGGTTGATAGAAATTCGCCGAGGTCGGTGTAAAACTCCATGCCAAAGCGCTCTTTCAAACGCGTTCCAGCTCCCACGTTGCGGCCAAACACAGCAGTGATGCGCCCATCCGCCATGCGTTTGTCGTTCACCTGTTCAAGCAAGTAGGTAGCGATATTGCCGGTTCCGATGATGCCGATGTTCATAAGTATTTCTCCCTCCCTGAAAATCAACTTATGTTCCTTTACCCCTAAATAAAAAAATGCCACCTTCGAAATCGACTGATTTCACGTAAGGCGGCATTTTATTTATCTCAAATGATTCATTTTTACGAAGCCGACCAAACGTCTTTCGCAAAACGGCCGGATTGTTCAAGTTCCCCGAGCCACGCCCGCGCTTGTTCATGCGTTGCGTCTCGCAGTTCCTGATAGCTTAGAATCAAGCTTTCCTCTACAGCTGGCGCCATCTTGCCGCCATCTCCGCAAATATACAGATGCCCGCCTTGTTCCAACAGCTCAAGAATTCCCTGTGCATTTTGTTCCATCAAGTGCTGCACATAGACTTTCTCTTGCTGTTGTCTCGAGAAGGCGCTATGCAATTCGATCAAGCCAAGCTGCTCGGCTTGCTTCAATTCTTCTTCGTATAAGAAATCCTCTTGTGCATGGCGGCAGCCGAAATACAGCTGCGCGGCGCCGAGTTGCACTCCTTGTTCTTTCAATACTTTCCGTGCTTGGATAAAGCCGCGGAACGGTGCGATGCCGGTTCCTGGGCCGACCATGACAAGCGGCGTTTCTGGATTTTCCGGCAATTGGAAAGCGGTTTGAGGCGTGCGGATAAAGCAGGCAATCTTATCGCCCGCTTCGCGCTTCGCCAAATAATTGGAAGCGACGCCTTCGTATTCTCCCGTACCACTCCAAGCCGCGCCTTGCACGACGCTGACCGTGATGCTCGCTTTGCTTGATGAGGCACGCGGTGAGCTGGAGATCGAGTAGTAGCGGGCTTTCAATGCCGGCAATAAAGGCAAAAAGTTCTCAAATTCCATCTCGCATGACATAAAGCGTTCCAGCAATTCAAACATCGTCAAACGCTTCGCGAGCACTTCCCGTTTGTACGTCTCGTCTTCCACCAATTGTTCAAGCTCCTGTTTATGTGGCGGGCACGGATTGCTTTTCGCAAGTTCGCGGAGCTGAGCGCGTGTCGCCGGCTCTTGCAACTCGACATAGCTTGCGAGCAATTGCGCGAGCTGGACGGGCTGGCCTGTCGGCAGGTGGTTCGCGCGCCCTGAGCTTCCTTCCAGAATTACATGCTCTTCACCTTTCAAGCCGAAACGCGTCAACACCCGTTCCACCAATTCCTTGGAGTTCTCCGGCAACACGCCGAGATGGTCACCTTCTTGATACACTGCCCCTTCAGGCAACTGGATCTCGATATGGCGTGTGCTGCGGTCCGCTATCTTCAATAATTCTTCATTGCCAGCAACTACTGCAGTGAACGCATCGTATGCGCGCGCTGACGGGGTATGGCTGACGCCGCTGATGAATTCCATCGACAGCTGGTTGCTTGCTTGTGCGTTTGTTTCCAGATCGAGCCCGAATTGTTCGGCGAGTGCCGGCCATAGGGCTTGCTGCCATTTTTCCAGCTCCCCGTCGAAATCTTCACTGGCATCGCCTTCACCGCGGCTGATGAGCTGTGCGGCACCTGTTGCCGACAGTTGTTCGTCAATAATGCTCGGCACGCGCTGATAAGTCGTGGCCCAGTTGCGGTCTCCACAGCCAAAAACGCTGTACGTGACGCCTTCCGTGGAATCGACTGTTGCCAGCCACTCCATAAAGCGCACCGCATTGTCCGGCGGATTGCCATTATACGAAGCCGATACGATGACGACCGCCCCTTGTGTTGGCAGGTTGCCGGCATAGTCATCGAGCGCAGCTACTTGTGACTCAAAGCCTTTAAAACCTGCCGTTTCCGAGAGCTCCCGGGCGACGCCTTGTGCTGTCCCAAGGTTGGATCCGTAAAGCACCAATAGCGGCGTGCCGTGCGAATCGATGGCTTGCTCGGCTTCCGGCGCTTGTTCTGGTTCTTCAACTGCTGGCGCCTGGAACATCTGCACTTTTCGTCTCGGTTTCACTTTCATCGTCAATCCGTCCGGTTTGAAGGTCAAAGTTTCTTTCACTTCGAGCTGGTAATCGCTATGGTCGATCAGCTCGAAATGCTGCAGCACCATGCCGAGCACGAGCACCGCTTCGTGAAGCGCAAATTGCTGGCCGATGCAAGCGCGCTGTCCGTTGCCAAACGGCTTGTATGCATGATGCGGGATTTTCGAAATGTCTTCAAAACGCTCCGGCCGGAAACTTTCTGCATCTTGTCCCCAAACGCTTTTATCGCGGTGGAGTTCCGGAATGAGCAAAGTGAACGCATCGCCTTTTCCGACCTCATACTTGCCGGCAAGCGTCGTATCTTCTTTCGCATAAACGGAAAATGCCGGCGCGGTCGGCCATAGGCGCAGCGCTTCATTTAAAATCATGCGCACATATTTCAATTGCTTCACTTGTTTGAATGAAGGCGTCGCATCGCCAAGCACTTCGTCCACTTCGGCATAGGCTTTTTCAAGTTTTTCCGGATGCTTCAATAGGTACTGGATCGCGAATGACAATAAGCCGCTCGTCGTTTCATGCCCGGCAATCAAGAACGTGATGATCTGGAAGCGGATGTTCTCATCATCCAAAGACTCACCGGTTTCCGGGTCTTTGCCTTTTAGCATATGCGCCAGCAAATCATCTTCGCCCTGGTCACCTGCTTCTTTGCGTTCTGCGATCAATTGGTCGACCAAATTGAACATATAATCGATGTCTTCCTTGAATTGCTGCTTCGAGCGCACCATCAATTTGTCCTGGATGCCGAGGCGCTGCGTCTGGCTCATCGATTCATCCAAAGCCCGCACCATCTTCTCGATAAAGGGATGGGAATCTTCACGGTAAAAGCTATTGAAGCGGTAATTGAATCCGCACAGGCCGATCGTATCGAGCGTCAAACGCGTCATGTCATCCGGCACGTCGATTTCCTCGTTCGGGTTGAGCCGCGCCCATTTTTGCACCAATTGCGAAGCGAGGTCGATCATCTTCTCGTGATAGCCTTTCATCGCCTGCTGGCTAAAGCTCGGCAACAGGATATTATGGGCTTTCTTCCAGTTCGGCTCTTCGGTCCCGCTTGTAAATAAGCCGTCGCCACCGAACGCACGGACTTTCTGGAGAGCCGGTCCGATCTTTTTATCAAAGCGCGTCTCGTCACAAATTTCCGCGGCCAATTCCGCACTTGATACAAATGTGCTGGCACGTCCCGGGAAATGGAATTGATAGATTGGCCCAAGTTCACGCGCTTGCTGCATGAACGATTGCACCGGCTTTTCTTTATCAATTAAAGGCAGATTGCCAAGCGGGCCGTAGGATTTCGGTTGTGGAAGGTTTTTCATTTCGATCATTTATTAGCACCTCTTCTATAAAATTAAAAGCGGAATGAATATTCATTCCTGTAAAATGAGAAAAAAACTGGCATCATCACGAATGATGACGCACAGCATCCCAGCAGCTTTCTTCGACTCCTGCCAACAGTTCAGCGGAGGCTTCAAGTTCCCCTACGCGAATCAATTGATAGAGTTGCAAAAAGCCGCCAAAGATAATGGCGATCAGCGCCTTGGACGGCAGCGGTCGGATGTGGCCATGCTGTTTTCCTGCCTCGAAAAAATCTTCAAAGATCATCAGCAAATGGCCGAATTGCTCCCGGCTCGAAGCGTCCAGAAAATAAGCGGAAGTATGGGTTTTGATGAAATACAAGGCATGATCGTGCTCGTTCGTAAAGCGGATCATCCCTTGGAATAGATGATGGAATTGCTCACGAATGTCCGCTCCCTCAGGGTAGTCTTTTTCCAGCGCCTCCTTGAACAAGGTGACGTAATGCTGGAACAAGGTGTTGACGAGCACTTCTTTATTAGCGAAATAGCGGTAAATCGTCCCCGCACCGACTTTGGCGTCGGTCGCGATCATCGGAATGGTCGTTGCATCAAAGCCGCGTTCAGCAAACAAAGTCAGCGCGCTGTCGAGAATATCATCTCGTTTAGTGGTGGATGTCGGCATCTGGAAAAATTCCTCCTTCTGTTGCGGAATGAACATTCATTCTCCGACAGTTTACTCCTTCCATTATTGAAAATCAACGATTAACTTGAAAGTGCATTTCGCTAAAACGAAACGATTTTGCTGCCTGTCCGTATAGCATAGTATTCAGTTAAAGGAGGAATCATTCATGTCGAAATATTCCATCAAGCAATTTGTCCAGCAAACGAAACAGGAAGAAAGCGCGCGCGACTTTTTCGAACTCGAAACTGACCGCCTGCTCGAAGTGAATTTAAATGGCCAAGTATGGGCCAAAGCGGGCTCGATGATTTCCTATGAAGGCAATATCAAATTCGAGCGCGAAGGCATGCTCGAGCACGGCCTTGGGAAATTCGTCAAAAAAGCGCTCAGCGGAGAAGGCGCACAGTTGATGAAAGCGAACGGCCAAGGCAAACTTTACGTCGCGGACAGCGGCAAGAAAATCACCATTTTAGATCTTGAAGGCGAAAGCATCTTCATCAACGGCAACGATTTGCTTGCGTTTCAGGACGGTCTCGACTGGGACATCAAATTGATGCGCCGCGTGGCCGGCATGATGGCGGGCGGATTGTTCAATGTCCGCTTAGAAGGCCACGGACTCGTCGCGTTCACTTCCCATTACGAGCCGCTCACCTTGCTCGTCACTCCGGATACGCCAGTGTTCACCGACCCGAACGCAACTGTCGCGTGGTCAGGTAATTTGGAACCTGATTTCGTTACCGACGTGCAGTTGAAAAGCTTTTTCGGCAGAGGCAGCGGAGAATCTGTGCAGATGAAATTCTCCGGAAATGGCTTCGTCGTCGTTCAGCCGTTCGAAGAAATCTACCACGCGCCACAAGGCTAATGCCCATATCACCTAATAAATACTGCCCCGCGGCGATTAGGAAAATGCCTAATCGCCGCGGGGCAGTTTGTTTTGCCTTAGAAGCTGATGTTCCATTGTTGTTTCAATTGATTCAACAAATCTCTTGGAGGGTTGTCGAGGAAATACGTGGTCCCTTCTTGGTCCGCTTGAATCGCCCCATCATTATAAAAAATTATGGAATACAGATGCTGGTTTTCATTGCCAACTCCAGGCGTATTGTATAGCATCATCCGGTAACTGCCCGTCTGTTCGAGTAGTTCCCCCCGTTCCTGCAATTCCGCTTCAGTGGCTTTTACCAGTTCTTTCCCGTTCAACTGATCGATCAATTCATCCGCTTTGTCTTGCCCTTCGATGAACGTTTCTTCATAGCCTGCGGTTTTAACTGAAGAATAGATGCTTGAAACGAGGACCCCTTCAAATCCCCCGCGGTGCTCAATTGTAAGAGTTTCCGGCCCTTCTTCATTGGAACAGCCCGCCAATACGGTGATGATTAATAATACCAGTATCGATAATTTAGCCGAAGCTCTCATTCTTCCCCTCCAGTTCTTGTCATTAGTCCATAGTACAGCAAATGGCAATTTTGTAAAATTAAAGATAAGTGAATTCAGCGCTAGATGCAAGTTCTGATAAAAATAGCTGTTTCACACATAAAACAAGGTTCCGGCCAGCAGACCGGAACCTTTTGTCGTTCTCTATTTCTATTTTCATTTTTTCGGCAATATGGCTTTCGGAGATACGAGGCCTTTATCGACGAGTTCGTCCCAGAAGGCAGACGGGATATCGGCTGTCATAGCGGCCAAGTCTTCCTTGATGCGGTCTGGCCGCGTGGATCCGGTGACGACTGCTTTGACCGCAGGATGCGCCGTTGAAAATTGCAGCGCGGCGTCTTTCAAATGCACGCCGTGATTTTGGGCAACTTCGTTGAAGCGTGCCACGCGTTCTTTGATCTCTGGCGTAATTTCTGCATAATCGAAATGATCGCCGCCAAGCAAAGCGCCGGAGTTGAACGCCGAGCCGATGACAAGGCCGCCTTCTGTTTTCTCAGCAAGCGGCATCATGCGCTCAAGTGCGCGTTCATGCTGCAATAAGGTATACTGCGTCGCGGACAAGCTCAAATCGGGATGCGCTTCTTCGAGTTCGAGTGCGACTTCGATCGGCGTGGTCGTATTGACGCCAAGGCCCCATGCTTTGATGACGCCTTCATCTCTTAAGCGATCGAGCACTTTGAAAGCGCCTGTTCGTGCTTCATCGAACTTCGTCACCCATTCATCGCCAAGGAAGTCTGGTGAGATATCGTGCACGTAGACCATATCCAAACGGTCTGTCTTCAAGCGTTTCAAGCTGTCTTCGATCGAACGCAATGTGCCCGATTCGGTGTAATCGGTCAGGATTTTATTTTTGCGGCCGAATTCGAACAGGCCTTCTTTTTCTTCTTCCTCGTCCAACACGATGCGCCCGACTTTTGTGCTCAATAAATATTCATCGCGGTTATAAGACGGCAGAATCTCACCGAGGCGCAGCTCCGCAAGCCCTGCCCCGTAAAATGGTGCCGTATCGAAATAACGGATACCTTCATTCCACGCAGATTCGATGGTCGCCATCGCTTCATCTTCCGGCACGTCCCGGAACATATTGCCAAGCGGCGCTGTCCCGAGGCCAAGTTTGTTTTTTATGATTATATCGTTTTTCATGATTGGACACCTCTTCTAAATAATTGTATTGAATATACAGTTGTCTACCCGCTATCCTTTAGGCTAAACAAGAAACACCAACCTTAAAGCAGCTCAACACAAAACCCGCATGAACCTCTTAAATAGGTTCATGCGGGTTTCCACTTTCAGTTATACATCACGATTTTTAAAGCTGTAAACGGCAAGCCCCAATACAATCGCCCCGTACAACACAGCATAGCCGATGAGCAGATTACTCGGACTGGAGATGCTGGTGAATAGGCCGCCTTGCGCGATGGCGAGCGGGCTGTCGGTGGCTTCAAACAGCAGCGTGGTCATTTTGCGGTAAATGGAATCGACCGGATAGACAAGGCTCATTATGATGCCGACATTGACGAGCGCAGTTTTTTCCAGTACCGCGCCGAATTGTTCGATAAAGCCGCCGATAAAAGCAGCACCATAAAGGACGATGGAAATGATGCCGGCATTCAAGGTGGTCATTCTCGTGCTTAATAAAATCCCGAATGCAATCAGTACGAAGGGGTGTATGGCGAATACCCCAGCCGCTTTAACCATCTGCATCGGTTGAAGGTCCAGCGATAGCCAGTCGACTCCGATGCCTTGATGGATGGCAATGACGCTGAAAAATAATGCAATGACATAAGCCATCATTAAAATCGTCAAACCGACGAATTTTCCCAATACAAACTGCGCTCTGGAAATCGGGCGCATCAACCATGTATCAATTTGATGACTTGCCACTTCCCCAGAAATCGCACTGACGCTCGACATAATCGCGAGCAGCGATGCGATGAATGATGAAAAATAGAGACCTGCTCCGAGCATCTGAGACGCCACAAACTGCTGCATCAGAACCGCTTCCGGGCCTTCCATGACCCCAGGGCCCATGTTTGATGTTTCCCTTCCTGCAAAGTAGATTGCTGTTCCATATAAGCTTAGGAACACAACCGTCATAATGACCGTGAAGAGGAAAATTCGCTTTGAAATAACTTCGTGTATCGTTATTTTAGTGATTGCCCACATAGCTGTTCTCCTTTTTCCGGTTTACCCAATGCAAAAAGACATCTTCCAAATGAGGTGTAATCTGCCGAACTTCATACACCGAAATGCGGCGTTCGGACAAATAGTAGATGATTCGCGGGATATCGAGTTCATCACCGAACTGGATATTCCAGGTGGTTCTCGTTCCTTGCTGGCCTAGTTTCCGGGAGTGCGATACAAACGAAGGCCACGGGATGTCTTCTGGATAATCCGTTATGATCTCTATTTGCGCTTCGATTTGCATCAATTCTCGCCAAGGCCCTTGGGCGATCATATCGCCTTCGTGGATGATCGATACGTTATCGCACACCGACTCCACTTCATGCAATAAGTGGCTGTTCAAGAACACGGTTTTTCCTTGGTCCCGTAAATACACCATGAGGTCACGCACATCTTTACGTCCGATCGGATCGAGTGCGGACGTTGGTTCATCGAGAAAAATGACTTTCGGATCGTTGAGAATCGCACAAGCCAGGCCGATGCGCTGAGCCATGCCTTTTGAAAAGCCGCCGATCTTGCCCTTTTCCCGGCCGCTCATCCCGACCAGCTCCACCACTTCTTCAATGCGTGTTTTTCGCTGCCGCACAGGGATTTTGCACAACTCTGCATGGCGCTCAAGCAATTGTTTGCCCGTCAGCCAGTCAGGATAACGGAACAACTCTGGCAAATAACCTGCTTGTTCACGTGATTTGATCGACCCGATTGGTTCACCGAGGATAAACCCTTCTCCGCTTGTCGGCTTCAATAGACCGAGAAGCGTGCGGACGAATGTACTTTTCCCAGAGCCATTCGGCCCTAAAAATCCGTAAATCGTCCCTTCTCCAATCGACAGAGAAATATCTGAAATACCGCCTTTTCCATCATAGGTTTTAGTCAATGAGTTGGTCCGGATAACGTCCATTCTGTCCCTCCATCATCATAATGAAAAGTCCAGGGCGCTTGGTCCACCCTGAACTTCCTTTTTCATTTCACTTGTGTAGCCAGTTCCGTTAATTGCTGTTCGGTCATCTTAGTTTCCGCCATGATCATTTGCAGCTGCTCACCTTGTTTCCAGACGATTGAAGATTCGTCTGTACCCACGAATGTGAATCCTTCTGCACCATTCACTTCGACTTCGCTCACTTTCGCCTCTTCCGTATCGACAACTGGAATCGGAAGCGTCGTTTCAAAATCGGAAATATTCGCGAGCTGTGTCTTCACATTATCAGGCAAAAATGGAAGCGACAGCAGGGTATCACGCAGCTGGTCAATCGAGGTGCCTTCTGGAACACTGATCTCCGGAGATTCTGTACGGACATAGGAGATGTACTGTCCATTCGACAGGTAATCCGCTTTCACCGTTTCAGCAATCGATACCGAGAATGGCTTGCCGTCCAGCACCGTCTCAAACTGTTCGTCAGCTTCAAGCTGTGTGAGCAATTGGTTCGCTTTTTCGACATCAAGTGTAAACGTCATCGTCTGTGCCGGCATCACGTCAATGCCGGACAATCCGAATTCACCGAACAACGGAACGGCATACCCTGCTTGTTCAGCTGATTCAATCGTCTGGAATTGCTGCAGCTCCCCATCCACTACCGATCGCTCTAACTTGCCGAGGCCTTTCAAATCAATTTCTCCCGCTTTGTGTTCACTTACCCAGCTCTCGACTTGCTCCAAGTCTTCCTGTGTCAACTGCACCATCTCGAATTGATCAACACGGAACAGCGATAGAAATTGATTCGCCCCCACTTGAACTTGCGGAATGGCAAGCGAACTGAAAATGGCGGCGGCTGCAACGCCGGATACGATGAAACGTTTGGTCTTGGTTTTCAACGGACTCCATCCCTTTCTGCTTGTTGTTTCATTCACTGCCGCTGACTTACGGTTGTCTTCCTGCTCCAAGTTCTCTTCGAACCTCGCCCATGCCCTGGCCACATCGATGTCTGCACCATCCAAGTCCAATTTGTTCTCATAAAAAGCTTGAAGCTGCTGCAACTCATTGACGGCTCCTCGACACATTGCGCAGTTTTCCAGGTGCTTCATGATTCTTTTTTTCTCCTCGCGACTGACCTCACCATCCAAATATGCTTGTAAGGTGCCAATATCATGACAAGTCATTGGTTCTCTGTCCCTTCCTCCGCATACATTTTTTTGAAACGGCTTTTCGCCCGTGCCAGCAGCGCGCCTATCGAGGATTTTTCCAAACCTTTATTTTCTGCAATTTCCTCGTAGCTATAGCCTGAAAACCGCATCACCAATAAATCCCGATCCTGTTCGGATAAACGCATCAGTGTTTTCTGGACTTCCCCCAGCTCCTCGTGTTTCACATAAGCCTCTTCAACCGACCTTGGCCATATTCGCTCCTCCGCTTGTTGCTTTTGCTTCCGGGCCATGTGGCGTTTTTCGGTGCGCACTTGATTATAAGCGGTATTGACCGCGACTTTTGTCAACCAGCCCGGCAAATTATCAATTGCCGAACGGTCCGCGTGATACAGCTTGACGAATACTTCCTGCGCGACATCTTCTGCAAGGGGCCGGTCTTTCAGGATAATCATCACTTTCCAGACGACTTGCGGGTAATACTGTTTGAATAAAACCTGGAACGCTTCTTCATCAGACAGATTGCTGGGAACTTCCGGCAAATTTGCCGCCTCCTCCATCATCCGGCCCCTCCCCTCAAACGCTTTCATAATAAAGACACCGGAATCGCCGATTTTGTAACAAGTTTTCAGTTTTTTTATGCAGTTTGTCATATAGCTGAGTTCTATCCTGCTCCATTCCTATTGTGTCAATTGACGTAAATTTCTCTGTTTAGTTTCCTTGTTTTAAGCATCGATACCTGCGGCAGTTAAAAAGCCCAACTCCTCAAATGTTCCTGAGGAATTGGGCTTGGCTTGGGTGGTTTTGATTGGTGTCTCTCTACTTCTATTATAGTACAAACAAAAAAATAATTGCAGTCTACTTTTTCACCGAACGCTGACTTATACTGTTTGCAAGAACAATACTAGAGGAGGCAGATTTCAATGGATAGTAAAAAGGATATCTTGGATCCAGGCCCGTTTTTCCATGGAACAAAGGCACAACTGAAAATCGGCAATCTACTGGAAGCGCAGAATTTATCGAATTATCAAGCTAAAAAATCCAATTACATCTATTTCACCGCCACACTCGAAGCAGCCAAATGGGGCGCAGAACTCGCTACTGGAGATTTGCCGGAACGGATCTACATCGTCGAACCGACAGACACATTCGAAAACGATCCGAATTTGACCGACAAGCGTTTTCCCGGGAACCCGACACGCTCTTACCGCTCCAAGTCGCCATTAAAGATTGTCGCGGAACTCGCTTCCTGGGAACGCCATAGCGAGGAGCAGATCCAGCATATGCTCGACTCGCTGAAATCGCTTCGCGAACAAGGCAAAGCAACCATTATTGATTGAACTCTTTTCAAAACGCCGGCTGGGCTTTAAAACATATGTCCGACGATCTGGTATATCGCCACGAACAGCCCGAGCACACTGGCCTTCATTTTAGCGGGATGGTACCGTTCTTTCCGATAAATATAAAAGAACACCACTAGGAAGCCGACCGGAATCCACAGCTGGAAGTCGTACTCTAAAGTGCTGTATGAAAGAACCGGCATGACATAGGCGGCAACTAGAAAATAGATAAAAATTTTAATGCGGCCCGTTTCCAGTTCCTTGCTCCATTTGGCCAGTAAATAAATGATGACGATGGCCATCACCGTGATATGCAGTTCCGGCAGCATCAGCGTGCCGTTTCCCAATTTGAATTCCACAATGTCTCACTCACTTTTTCGTATAATGATCTTCCATCTGGTAAATTTCGCCACTTGCACTCTATTCTCCTTCATTCAAAAAACCACCCAAACGACGGGTGGTTTTCGCATACATAGTATTCAATTATTTGGATCCGGAATCTACCGCTGGTTTGACCCGGGCGGCGAGTTCCGGATTTTCCTTATTGGGCGCAGCGGCTGGTTTTTTCGACCAGATCGTCGCCAAAATCGGTCCGGAAATATTGTGCCAGATGGCACCCCATACGCTTGGCAGCGCAGCGAGCGGGCTGAAGTGGGCGGTGGCCAAAGCAACACCGAGCCCTGAGTTCTGCATGCCGACTTCGAGTGAAATCGCGCGGCGGTCTGTTTCGCTGAGGCCCATAAGCATCGCGATCACATAACCGAGCATCAAGCCGAAGCCGTTATGCAAGAACACTGCAAGGAAAACGATGAACCCGGAGCTGATAACGTTTTGCGCATTGGCGGCAGTGACAGCCGAGACGATGATGAGAATCGCTGCCACCGAAATGAGCGGCACGACCGAGATGCTTTTGGCGACCGCTGCCGGGAAGATGCGCTGGATTAAGATCCCAAGTGCGATCGGCAGGATGATCACTTGAATGATGGAGGTGAACATCGAGACAGGGTCGACCGGCAGCCATTGCCCTGCAAGCAATAGCAAAAGCAGCGGCGTCATGATCGGCGCCATCAAAGTTGACAAGGAGGTCATCGCGACCGACAAAGCCAAATTGCCTTTTGCCAAATACACCATGACGTTCGACGCCGTCCCGCCCGGCACACAGCCGAGAAGCACGAGGCCTGCCGCAAGTTCAGGCGGCAGATTCAACACATAGGCAATGGCAAAGGCCGCGAGCGGCATGACGAGAAACTGCGCGGCCACGCCGACAAATACCGGCAGCGGGCTTTTGGCAATGATCTTAAAATCCACCGGCTTAAGCGTCAAACCCATCCCGAACATGACGACGCCGAGCAAAATCGTGATATAGGCGCCGAACCCGACAAACGCTTCAGGCAGGAAAAACGCCAGCAAGGCAGCCAAGATGACCCACACAGCAAAATATTTTCCAGCGATGGCACTCAATGATTGCAATACTTTCATTTAATCGTCTCCTTTGTCTCCACTTTAATGTTTTTGCCGGGATTCAATAGATTGTTCGGGTCCAGCGCCCGTTTGATTTTCTCCATGACGTCAAGCGCCGCTCCGTGTTCTTGCTGTTGGTATTTCTGCTTGCCGAGCCCGACGCCATGTTCGCCTGTACACGTGCCGCCGCGTTCGAGCGCGTACTCGACGATGCGCCCGTTAAACTCCTGCGCACGCGCCACTTCATCAGAGTCTTCCATATTCATCATGATGAGTGCATGGAAATTGCCGTCGCCGACATGGCCGACGATGCCGCCAGGAAGCCCGAGCGCCTGAAGGTTTTCCCGTGCATGGCCGACTGCGCCTGCGAGTTCTGAAATTGGCAGGCAAACATCCGTGACCATCATTTTTTTACCAGGAAAGCCGTGGATATAGGCATAGGCCAAGGTATGGCGTGCTTCCCATAATAGATTGCGCGCCGCCGTATCGGTCTCAAAAGCGATTTCTTCGCACGCATGCCCCTGGACGATTTCTTCCATAAACTCCACGTCTTGCTTGAGCCCTGCTTCATTGCCATGGAACTCCAAGAACAAAGTTGGCTTCTCGAGGTAAGCGGTATCATTGTATTCATTCACTTGCCTCATCGACTGTTCATCGACCAGTTCGACGCGGGCAATCGGAATGCCGGCTTGCAAGATCGAGACGACTGCTTCGACCGCATCTTTCACACTCGGAAATGAAGCGCGCGCTGCCGTAACAAATTCAGGAATGCCGTACACTTTCAAGGTCATTTCCGTAAAACAGCCGAGCGTCCCTTCAGAGCCGACGAACAAACCATTTAAATGAAGCCCGGAAGACGATTTCGCCGCTTTATTGCCGGTATGGATAATGGTGCCGTCTGCCATGACCACTTCAAGGTCGCGTACCTGGTCACGCATGACGCCGTATTTGACAGACGTCGTGCCGCTCGCATTGGTCGCTGCCATGCCGCCAAGCGTCGCGTCCGCTCCGGGGTCGACGCTGAAAAATAATCCGTGTTTCTTCAATTCCTTATTCAATTGCGTCCTGGTGACACCGGGCTGGACAGTGACGAGAAAATCTTCCGCATCGACATGCAGCACTTTATTCATCAGGGAAAAATCGACCGTGATGCCGCCCTGTTCCGGGATTACATGGCCTTCAAGGCTCGAGCCAAGACCGAACGGGACGATCGGAATCGCGTATTGCTGGGACAGCTTCATGATGTTCGATACTTGCTCCGCCGTTTCCGGAAACACGACGATGTCTGGCAATTGCATGACGTGATAGGATTCATCCCTGCCGTGCAACTCCTTAATCGTCTCGTTAATGCTGATTTGTTCGCCTGTCAAAAAATCCGCCAAATTGTCCAGAATTTTCTCCTGATGAAGAATTGCCATTTCATTTCGCTCCTTTATGCATATTCACGTGTGAAGTAAGGATATTTTGTGTTTTTTCAAATTGGTCCTACCAATTAAACCAATTATACATAATAATCTGAAAAGTTCAATGTGTATTTTCAGACATTTTGCATTTCTTTCGGTATGATGAAAGGAGAACCTAAAAACAAGTCAACAGGGAGAGAGTTTCGTGTTATTGAATCCGAAAAAACGCACCTATGAATTAGTCGTCGAACAGATCCAAACGCTGTGCTTGGAGAACAATGTGCCCCCTGGTGGCCGGCTTCCTTCCGAGCGTGATTTGGCGAGTCTGTTCGGCGTCAGCCGCAATTCCGTCCGCGAAGCGTTGAAAGGCCTGGAAAGCAAAGGCTTCCTCGAAATCCGCCAAGGCGGCGGCAGTTTTCTTTCTGAGACCAAGCACGATATGCTCGGTAATGAACTCGGCACGCGCATCGATGCTGCAGAGATCCAGTACATTGACGATATGCTCGAGCTCAGGCGGGCATTCGAAGTCGAAGCCGCCTCGCTCGCAGCGCAGCGGGCGACACCAGAGAACTTGCTGGCGATCCGCGAAGTGCTCGGACAAATGGCTTTGGCGGCGAATGATCCCGAACTCGGGGTCCAGGCTGACGTGGATTTCCATCTGCAAGTCGCGAATGCTACCAAAAATCAATTATTGATCGACTTGATGGAAACTCTTGCGAAGCGGCTGGAGGAAAATATCCGTGCCACAAGGCGCCACCGCTTCACCGACGCTGAGCGCCACCAAGATACCTACAATGAACACGAAGAAATCTATTTGGCGATTGAAAGCGGCAATAGCGAATTGGCCAAGCAATTGATGAGCGAGCATATCTCTCGCATCCGTTCGGAATTAGACCGGTCGACATGACTTCACTTAAAACAAAAACGCGTGGAGAAACGGATTCGTTTCTCCACGCGTTTTTGATTGATTAGAAAATATCAGCAGTCACGGTTCACTTCAACTGGCTCCACCATCTTCCTCAATCATCCGCCCAATCGAAATCGTATCCGGCAGCTATCGATTTATATTCCCCATGGTGCAAGCCTCGTGCCGCCCAATATTCCATGCTGACATTCACGGTATTGTCGATCCACCACGAACCTTCCGCGGGATCGACTTTCCACATCGCATGAATGCTTCGAGTAAATGGGGAGAAAAAAGTGAAGTTGTCGGACTCTACCGTTTTGCCATCGATCTTGTAATGGATAACCGAAATCTCCCGATTAAAAAAGCCCGTTCCGTAGGTCTTAATTTCTACACTGAAGGGCTGTCCGCCGTTATACTGCTCCTCGAAAACCGTTTCCGGCTGGAGAAACACGATATAAAAAAGCAATAAGACAAGCCCGCTGTACAAAAATTTTGCATTTCCTCCCCGTTTCACATCCGCCATGCCCTTTTGCCTTCTTCCTAAACTCTTTGTTTGAATAAGAACGCTATGCACCGCCAAAAGTTCGCCTGACTAGCCTGGATATGCAACTCTCTATGAAAAGAATGCAAAAAGGCGCACTCTATCAAAAGAGCGCACCTCCTATTACTTCTTGTTTCTCTCCTTCAATTTGTTTTCCACTTCGTCTTTCATCACCGTGGCTTTTTCTTTATAATCAGCCGCTTTTTCTTTATAGTCATCTTTATTTTCGTCCCAATGGGTTTTGCCTTTTTCAATCGCCTTGTCTTTCATTGCGTTCAGCTTGTCCAAAAATGCCATTTCGATCCCCTCCCGTTTCCGCTGATTACGTAACCAGCTCAACTGCATTCAGCATAATCCCTGTGCTTTACGATGTCTAAGACAGTCATTCCCCAGCTCTTTGCCATCAGATTCCATAACCACTTCAGTTCAGGTTTCTTCTTGGACCTGGAAACCTCACATCGGCAATTTAGACGCCTAAGGCTTCATTTTCGCTTCTTCATGCTATCAGCTGCTGCCCCGAGAACGAGTCCCACACCCGTCCCTACGCCTGCCCACATAATATCCCCAGTTAGAATCAGTGCCAAAGCTGCGCCGATCGCAGTTCCCATTACCAAACCCAGGCCGGCAAATGGAATTTGGGAATGATCGCGTTTTCGGTTTTGTTCCATTCTTCAATCCTCCTCTAAATAAATCGAATGACGTTTACAAGCTGAAAATCAGCTGCCTGGCCTCCGCAACCACTGCGCGTTCACTCGCTTTCACTGATATCTTTCAAGTTTTGCAATGTCTGTTCCATCGAGTTATTCATGAGTTTTTTAATGTACAGCGTATTGGCCACCTTTCCAAAGATGTTGCCTGGAAGATCGTAATCCATTTCAAATTGAACTTCTGTCCCTTGTTCCATCGGTACATATCTCCACGTCTGGTTGCCGTCAAATGCACCGCTGATCAGGCAGCGCCACACATACCCATTTTCCATCGCTGCATTCTCCACAACCAATATATGCAATTCCATGCTCCTCCCGAAAAAGAAATACATCAGGTCCATGCGTGTCCCTTTTCCTCCCTTGCCTTTTAGGTTGTCAGCTTCCGACACTCCTGCATACCATTGATACCAGTGCTTTGGGTTTGTGGCGAATTGATGGACTTCCCCCACTCTACGATCGATGAAAACTTGCTTTTTAAAACTCCACATATCAGCATCCTCCCTTGCCTGAGAATTCCCGGATTGACAATTTTCACCGCTCTGTTCTTCTGCGAACTTCCTATATTCATTAATATAGCATGATTCTAATTAAATAAACTGACTTTTCTGATATTTATAGTAAAATGATGATACTTAGGTAAATCCGTTCGAAGTCATCTGATTCTCCCCTGCCAACTTGCAATTATTTCTACACGAAAGGAAATGATTTCATGAGAACATTCTTGAGGATTTTAATCATCATCGCGAGCCTGTTGTTGCTCGGCGTCGGCATCGTTTTATATGCCGTCTCCAATTCAGACCCGGCGCAGCAAGAGGTACTCGAGGAACAAAGCTTCGATGAAAATATTGAGGCAGTGGAAATTACCGTTGAAAATTCCCGCGTGGCTGTTATGCCAAGTGAAGACGAAACGATCCGCGTCGTCATGTCCGGCAATGACGATAATTTTACTTTAAACACAGAAATCGAAGGCGGCCGCTTGGCAATTGAAGTCGAAGACCGCTCCCCGTTTTTCAATTTCGACTTTAACCGCTCCTATACGCTGCAAGTTTATCTGCCTGTGAGCGGGCTTGATTCCCTGTCGGCCGATAGCGATAACGGCAGCATCGAAGTGAACGGCATCAGAACCGCTGAGGTAGTGCTTGAAGCGGATAATGGGCGCATCACTTTGGAGGCAGTCGACAGCGAGACGGTCGAGGCCGAAACAGACAACGGCCGGGTTGAACTGAAAGGCATGGAAGCCGATATCAGCGTCCGCTCCTCCAACGGGCGCATCCTATTCAGCGATGTTTCAGGCGATCTGGAAGCACAAGCGAATAACGGACGCATCGAATTGGAGACGGAGATGCTTGATTTCCCTGTCGATTTCGATACGGATAATGGGCAAATTGAAATCCGCACCGCCAGGGAACCGGCGAACGCCCGCATCGAAGCGCGCGTCGACAACGGCAATATCGATGTGTATGGGCGCGAAAATGAAGAAACCGTATTTGGCAATGGCGAGGTGCTCATCCAGCTTGCTTCGAATAATGGCAGCATCACTGTCGAGTGAAAGGAATGGATGAATATGCCTTTGAAACCAGAAATGCTGCGCTTGGCGGATACAAGGAAACTGAGTTATATCGAACGAGGCGACCCACAAGGCATTCCGCTGATTTTCCTGCACGGGCTCGCAGACTCTTGTCATACCTTCGACTTGCTATTCGCTTGTTTTCCTAAGCGGCTGCATGCCCTCGCCTATACACAGCGAGGGCATGACGGCGTCGATTTGCCGGCCTTAGATTATCGAACACAAGACTTCGAAGTAGATTTACTTCAGTTTATGGATGCCAAAGCTATCGAAAAAGCCTTTATCACGGGTGCATCCAGCGGAGGATTTGCCGCCAGGAGTTTTGCGGCGAAATATCCCGAGCGGACACTTGGGCTCATTCTACTCGGCTCTCCTTCCGAGCTTGGCAACCAGCCAGCAATCGTCGCCATTCATGAATCCACTTTGTCCCGTTTAACAGATCCCGTCAGCCCCGAATTCATCCAGGGATTCACCAATGGGCTTTTCAACTATCCCGTGCCTACCGATTTCTTAAAGAAAATGTTCTTCGAAATCCAAAAAGTTCCGGCACGTGTGTGGAGAGAAACAAGTGAAGCTGCATTGAATGAAAAATTCCCCGGCCTTCTCCAACAAATAACAGCACCGGCGCTTATTGTTTCAGGTGAGGAAGATCTTATCGCATCAAGAGAAGATCAGGAAAAGCTATCTGCTGCCATCGCAAATCCACAGCTGCGCATCCTTCCGCAGCTCGGCCATATGCTGTACTGGGAAGGCCCAAAAGAAATAGCACAGGAAATCACCCGGTTTGTCGATGAAATTCAACAACGATGATATTGGAACAACTCCTTTCACCGGAAAATAGCCTGAGTGAAAAAAGCACACTTCCATATTTCTTTAGAGAAGGAATGTGAAAATTAACGAGTAAAAACCATCGGCCTCAGGGTATAGATAAAAAAGGAGGCATTTCAATGGATTTGCATGACAAAGACGAAACAACATTATTCAGCCCTGGATTTACAAAGAACCCTTACCCAGCCTACGAACGGCTGCGCGAAGAAGACCCTGTGCATCAGGTGCGTTTTCCAGACGGCCAGCTCGGTTGGCTCGTGACGCGCTATACGGATGCGGAAGCTGTCCTGAAAGACCCGCGCTTCATCAAGGATTTTTCGAAGCTGTTCGGCGGCAGCATGGACGAGATGAGCGTGTTTACTCAAAATATGCTATTTTCTGACCCGCCTGACCATAAAAGGCTGCGGGGGCTTGCCCAAAAAGCCTTTACGCCGAAAATGATCGAAAGCATGAAGCCGCGCATCCAGGAAATTACCGACGAATTGCTCGAGGGATTCGAAGGCAAATCGAGCGTGAACTTGATCGATGAATTCGCCTTCCCGCTCCCCATCATCGTTATTTGCGAAATCTTGGGAGTGCCCTCACAGGATCGCGATAAATTCCGGACCTGGTCAAACTCGCTCATAGAAGGTACAAGCGGCGAAGCAGGCGTTAGCGTTTATGAGCATATGAATGAATTTGTCCGCTATCTCGGCGAATGGTTCCAAAAAGTGCGCCAACAACCGGGAGACGATCTGATCAGCCGATTGATCGAAGCGGAAGAAGCTGGCGACCGGCTGACGGAAAAAGAGCTATACGGACTGGTCTCTTTGCTTATCATTGCAGGGCACGAAACGACGGTGAACTTGATCGGCAACACCGTGCTTACGCTGCTGAAACATCCCGAACAGCAGCACGAGTTATGCGTACAGCCTGAGCTCATTGGACCAGCCATCGAAGAGTCGCTGCGCTTGAACGGACCGGTCGAGTTCAGCACCTCAAGATGGGCGGCAGAAGAGATGGAATTCGGCGGGAAAACCATCCACCGGGGCGATTTGGTCATCGTTGCGTTGAACGCGGCGAACCATGACCCCGAGCAGTTCGACAACCCGGAACTGTTTGACATCCACCGTGAAAAAAGTACGCATTTGGCGTTCGGCAAAGGCATCCATTTCTGCCTCGGTGCGCCACTCGCACGTCTCGAGGGCCATACCGCAATCGAAGGGCTATTGAAACGCTTCCCAGGCATGGTGCTGGCTGTTCCAGAAAACGAACTCGAATGGCGTCCAGGCATGATTGTCCGGGGCGTCCGTGAACTTCCGGTGAAACTCGGAAAATAATTACGCAAAAAGGCGGTGCCGACGACTTTTCGAAGTCATTGGCATCGCCTTTTGAAGTGCTGAAAATGATCAGCAGGAACAGCAAGATCAAACAAAACCTTCAGCTCGAAAATTTGCCTAGTGGAATAGCATGTCTAATTTTCGATCAAGCTCAGTGTCATCAACGCAATGATTAGCGAGATTGGGAAGTCTGCATTAAGCTGAGATAGAGAAATTCTTAGAAAGTATTTCTCCAGAAAAAGGCAAGACTACATACTCTTTATTTCATTGCTGATCTGCAAAAATCCACCAGCTGGCCGTTGCCCCAAATCCGGCGATTGCCGTGAACCCCACAAGGAAAAAACTGACGGGTTCCGAACCGCCCGACGTTCCTGCCATGCCGCTGTACAGGGCAGGGACAGCCCACGGAAAATATTCCCCGTAGCCGATAACAGCAATTACCTGCGCACATACCACCATGACAATGACAAACCCAAGAGGTGCCAAAAACCCTTTTCCGAGACATGCGAAAAAAGCGACCGGCGGGCTTAGCGCCACTGTTAACATTGCAGTAACGGCCAAGAGATAAAACCCGTCTATTGCTGCCGAAGAAGACCCTTGCGGCAAGCCGATGATTACGCCGATCAACAGCCCGATTACCATCACATACAAACTGAGCATTAAGCATGTCAAGAAAATTGCGATAAACTTGGATAGCACAATGACGCTTCTGTGGACCGGCAAAGCCAATAGATCCTTGATGGTCCGATCAGCATACTCCCGGCCAAATACCCAGCTTGTGACAAAGCCGAAAACGATAATTCCCCCAACCGCAATGATTTGGGCAAGCAAACTGAAATATGCCGGCCAAGTCGCTTCACCGAGCACTTGCGCTTTATCCCCCAGCAGCCCCGAGTTTCTAGCAAGTTCCGGATCTTTCAGCACAAACATGAAAAACCCTCCCATGAGCGGCGCCAAAGTGAAAATCGCCAACGTAATCCAAATCATTTTGGAGTTCCTGATTTTTATTCCTTCAGCCTGCAATGATGCCATGAAATAAGTCATTGCTTTACCCCTCTTTCCCTTGGATAGATCGCATGAAATAAGATTCCAGCGATTCCACTTCCACGTTTACATAAGTTGGCGGAAAGCCCATCTCCACCAGCCGGCTCGAAATGACTTCCGGGCAGTCGAGTAAATGTTCCTCCTCGACTTCAATAAACCCGTGATGATTTATCTGGCATGCAATCCCCGACTTTAATAAAGCGGCTGCCGCAGTGCGGTTGTCCCGGGTCTTCACCAGTAGCTTCCGCTCAATCAGGCGATTCAGTTGGTTCGCCTCAAACTCTTCAACTAAGCGGCCTTGATGGATAATCCCTATTTTATCGGCAATCAGCGCAATTTCGCTGAGGAGATGGCTGGAGAGGAAGATGGTCACGCCTTTAGCGGCTGCTAGGCCCTGCAATAATTCCCGGACTTCCACGATACCGGCAGGGTCCAATCCATTCACTGGCTCGTCCAGAATGAGGATTTCGGGCTGATGCAATAAGGCCTTGGCTATTCCAAGGCGTTGGGCATTTCCCAGTGAAAGATGTTTTGCTTTGCGCTTGGCATAAGCCGTTAATTTCAGTTCTTCAATCACCTGTTTCACGGCTCCTGGGTCTTCAATTTGGCGCAAACGGCGAAACAACTCCAAGTTCTCTTCCACCGTAAGTTCGGGGTAAGCATACGGCGTTTCCACCAGATAACCGACTTTCTCCCATACTTTATAGTTAGACAAAGTGACCTTTTTGCCGAAGAGCCAGCAGGATCCTTCGCTCGGCTTAATCATCCCGAGCAGCATGCGTATCGTGGTGGTTTTCCCTGAACCATTCAGCCCGATAAATCCGTAAATCTCTCCCTTCTTCAATTTCAATGAAAGACCTTCAACCGCCTGCACGCCTTTATAGCGTTTTGATATTTTTTTAATTTCGATGACTGCCTCCATCTTCACCCTCTCCTTTTCCCCTAACTATTCGATGAAGAAGCCAGAAGACCTTTAGACTGTGATGGGAAACTGTCAGCACTTCATGGCAGCCTTAAAAAAGTTCACCGCATCGATAGTGCCAAATAAAAAAACCGCTCCTGCTGCTGTTGCAGCGGAAGCGGTGAAAGCCCAAATGATGAGCCGCCGTTTAATAAATCGTCTATGCTCTAATTATTCAGATCCTCAGTTTGCTTAGAATTTTTTTAAGTAAGGCTCAAGCAGAAAATTGAGCGGCTGCCCGTGAAGTTGAAGTCAAAAGAAAAACCGGCAGTCATGTTTTCGTCTGGTCGCGCTTGACGATCTTATCGCTCACTTGCTGGCCGCTCAAAGTCACCATCGGCATGCCGCCACCCGGGTTGACGGTACCGCCGACAAAATACAGATTATCGTATAGTTCGCTTTGCTTTTTGTGTTTGAAGCCGCCATTTTTATTCTTGTCGGAGACCGTTCCGTAGATCGCGCCGCGGTCCGAACCGTAGACGCGCTCGATATCATGCGGCGTCCAGACATCCCGTACGACGATATTGTCGCGCAAGCCGTCGAGCCCCATGCGTTCGAGCTTATCGATGACACGCTCTTCGAATTCCTTGTACTGTTCCGGCGTGAACGGGTTGTCCTGGATATACGGGATATGCGGAAGGATTTTAATATTTTCATGCCCTTCCGGCGCCTGCGTCGGGTCGGTCTTATTGACATTGACGAGATAGATCGTCGGGTCGTCGGGCAATTCATGACGCTCGAACACCTTGTCCATCTGCTCTTTTAAATTGTCCGAGAAGAAGAAATTATGGTGGTTCAGTTGCGGATAGGTCTTCTTGACGCCGAGATGCAAAACAAGTCCGGAACTCGCCGGCTCGTATTTCTTCTCGAGCTTATCGACAAACTCATGCTCCGCCTTGACCATCTTTTGATAGAACGGGATGACTTCCATATTCGATACGTAATAATCAGCGGTTTGGAAACTGCCGTCTTCGAGTTCGACGCCGGTGATCTTGCCTTCCGCACTCGTCAAGGCACGAATCACGCCCATGCCGGTATGGATCTGTACGCCTTCTTCGCGCGCCAATTTCTCCATTCCGCCAGCTAAGTTATGCATGCCGCCCGGCACATACCAGCAGCCTTGCGCGTGTTGCATATAGATCATCATATTAAGCACGGCGGGTGCGCTATACGGCGAAGACCCTACGTATTTTACGTAATACGACAGCATGTCGCGCAAATGAGGATTATTGATGCGCTTGGAAATCGCGCTGTACATCGTCGAGGTCAAATCGAATCCGGTCAGAGTCGCGAGGATGCCGTTTTGTGCGACAGCCTCTTTCGGCGACTCAAAGCCTTCCTTCAAATAGCTGCGCTCGGTCGTTTCGTAAATCCGCTTCGCGTACTTGAGCAGCGCGTAGTATTCCTTCATGTCCTTTTTCGACAGTGCCGGATTCGCCCGCTCCATCAAATGAAGGTCATGGTACAGGTCGATCACCGTGCCGTCTGGGAAAAATGAGCGCCACTCACGCTCTAAGCGCTGCATCGGCACATAATCCGTCATTTTCTTGCCGCTGCCTTGGAACAAGCGATCGAAAATATGTGGCATCGTCAAAATCGACGGGCCAAGGTCAAAACCGAAGCCGTCCCGCTCCAAGCGGTTCACTTTCCCACCGATATGCTCGTTCTTTTCATATAACGAAACCTCATAGCCTTTTTGCTGCAATGAAATCGCCGCCGACAAGCCCCCAAGGCCGCCTCCGATCACGATTACGGATTTCTTCGCTTCCCCCATATATGTACCGCCCCTTTTTAATGAAATATATATCCTTCTTTTTTACGCTAAAACCGCCTATATGGAGGTTTCTTCAATACCTTGCCATTGTCCTTGTTATTCCCTTCATAATAAGCTTAAAAACGCTGATTGTATAGTTTTTGTATAATCCTAGATAAACCGTTCATTTCGGGAATAAACAGGACATTGACCAGCAAAGTGGAATGGTATAGAAAGACGCAATACACAAGACAGGAGTTGATCACTATGGCTGGATTTTTACCGCATATATACGATACGGCCATGAAACCGCTCGAGAAGACACGTTTTGAAAAAATCCGCGCCGGCCTGGTTCAAAAAGCGCAAGGGCATGTGCTCGAAATCGGCTTCGGAACAGGCGCGAACTTCCGCTATTATCAAAATGCCGAACGGGTCGATGCCATCGAACCAAATCCGGAGATGAGCAAACAGGCCGGCAAACGCATCCGACAGTCGAAGACGCCGATCCGCACGTACGAAGCAGTCGCTGAAAAACTGCCCTTTGCCGATGAAACCTTTGATACCGTCGTCGCGACTTTGGTATTCTGCACGATTCCAGCCCCGGTCAAAGCACTCGAAGAAATCTACCGCGTCAGCAAACCTGGCGCCCGGATCCTCATGTTCGAACACGTGAAAATGGACCAACCGCTCATGGGCAAAACCCAGGAATCTTTGACACCCGTCTGGAAAAAGCTATGTGACGGCTGCCATTTGAACCGCGATACACTCGATTTGGTGAATCGCTCCTCTCTGGAAATTGTGAAGGTGGAATCCTATTACGGCGGACTGTTTTTGACCATTGAGAGCCGGAAAGCGTTGTAGTTGCTGTGGCTCAAATTAATTGGTTTTATGGCAGCACGTCAAACAAATAACTCGTTTTAGAGATAAATTCTTGCCCTGGCTCAAGAATAGCATTTCCAAAATGGGGATGACGCATAGAATCAGGCAGTTTTTGTGTTTCTAGACAAATCCCCAAATACTTGCACATTTCGGTTCCCTTGATTTGGGATGGACCTTCCAGCCCGTTTCCTGTATAGACTACAACTGACGGTTCAGTTGTTTCTATTGAAAGCTGCCGGCCACTTTCAACATCTTTCAAATTGATTGGAATGCCGTCCGTTTCGTCCAACAAAAACGGATGATCATAACCGTTTCCTGCCAATTGTACTTGATCATGATTTGATTTAATTGCTTCCCCAATAGGTCTGCCATTGCGCAAATCGAAGACCGATCCAGTGACTGGAAGCATTTCGCCAGTTGGCAGTAAGTCTTGGTCCAATTCGAGAAACCGACCGCTCTGGAGTGTTAATTCATGCGCGCTTATATCGCGTTTAAAATTACCGCTCAAATTAAAATAAGCATGATTTGTCAAGTTCAATAAAGTGGCCTGATCTGTCGTGCCAAAATAGGAGACCACCAGTTTGTTGCTGTCACGCTCAAGTGCATAGCGTATCTTCATCTCCACATTTCCCGGATAGCCCTCTTCACCGTCAGGGCTTGAATAAGTAAACTCTACAATATCTGCATCCTCATACTCCATAACAACTGAATTCCAAATTGTCGAATGAAATCCTTTCTTGCCGCCATGAAGATGGTGACCCTTTGAGTTTTGGTCAACCTGGTAAGCAATGCCGTTCAACTCGAATTCCCCTTTTTGGATGCGACCCGCAAAACGTCCGACGACAGCACCTAAAAAATTCACATCTTTTTCATACTCCTCCACCGAATCAAAACCGAGTACGACGTTTTCCATCTTTCCTTTTCGGTCAGGTGCGATAATTTCAGTGATAATGCATCCGTAATCGATGCATGAGACTTCGAATCCTTTATCATTCTTCAATGTATATACTGTTATTGCTTTACCATCTTTATATCCAAAAAGTTGTTGAACAATTGTCATCTTTTCTCACTCTCCTATATCAAAATCGAAATATAAAAACCGCTCAAGAAAAAAATTCTTTAGCGGTTTGGCAGAGATTGTCAGTTTTAAAAAATCCGAAGTTGTGAATCTTTATCAAAAAAATGCACCTTGTTCATATCAAATGCCATTTCAAGCATTTGTCCGGCCTCTACTCCGAACCTTGAATCCACCCTTGCTACAAATTCCTGGTTGTTCACAACGGAATACAGAATGATTTCAGAACCCATCAATTCAGCAACTTCAATCATGGCCTTGATTTTCGTTCCTGGGGAATGATCGAGGAATAACGGCTCATCATGAATATCTTCCGGGCGTACCCCTAAGACCAAATCTTTGCCGTCATATCCTTTCTCCCGAAGGTTTTTAAGCTTGGCTTCAGGAATTGAAACGGCGACTTCACCCATCAAAAATTGATTACCCTCCAGGCGGCCATTCAAAAAGTTCATCGAAGGAGAACCGATAAACCCGCCTACAAACATATTGAGCGGTTCATCATATACTTCTTTTGGCGTGCCTACTTGTTGGATAAACCCATCTTTCATGACGACAAGACGTGTGGCCATCGTCATCGCTTCAGTCTGGTCATGTGTGACGTAAACAGTCGTTGTTTGAAGACGCCTATGCAGCTTTTGGATTTCAGTACGCATTTGCACGCGTAATTTAGCATCGAGATTGGATAAAGGTTCATCCATCAAAAAGACTTCTGCATCGCGCACAATTGCCCGCCCAAGTGCTACACGTTGACGCTGTCCGCCTGAAAGCGCCTTGGGTTTGCGTACCAAATAATCTTCAAGACCCAGGATTTTTGCAGCGTTGTCCACACGTTCTTTGATTTCATCCTTTTTAAATTTACGTAACTTCAGACTGAAAGCCATATTGTCATATACAGTCATATGCGGATAAAGCGCATAGTTTTGAAACACCATAGCGATATCACGATCTTTCGGGGAAATGTCATTGACTCGGTGTTTGCCGATAAACAAATCGCCCTCTGTAATTTCTTCCAGCCCTGCAATCATCCGCAATGTTGTAGACTTTCCGCAACCTGACGGCCCGACCAACACTAAAAATTCTTTGTCGCGGATTTCTAAATTAAAGTCTTTTACCGAAACCACGCCTTTATCATAAACTTTGTTGACATTGACTAGACTCAATCCTGCCATTTTATTCCCTCCATTCTTATCGAGCACTCAATTTTCAGCAGACAGCTGCTCTTCTCTATCCAAAGCAACCAACACTTTGTTATGGCGAAGCGTCCTGTCAGCCATTCCACGCATATATTCACCGACTTCATCTACAGTGATTTTATGGGAGACCATCGACTTGAACTCCAGCTCCCCTTTGGCCATAAACTCCAAACTGGCTTTCCAGGCAATTCCAGGATAAGGTGCCGTGTAAGAATTCCAGGATCCTTGAATTTTTAATTCTCCGCGCATAATGCGGTCCATTGCGCCTTCTTGAAGATCGATGCCGATATGGGTAATACCCAACAAAATGATACGGCCTTTTTTCTTTGCCGACAAAATCGATTGTTGTTGAGTGATTGAACTCCCTGCCGTTTCGATAACAACGTCTGCCCCATAGCCTGTAGCTTTTTTAATCTCATCTACCGGGTCACAACTCGCCGCGTTAAATGCAGCAGTCGCTCCGAACTCTTTTGCCAAAGCTAGCTTTTCATCAAAGATGTCTACCGCGATAATCGTGGCTGCCCCAAAAATCCTAGCCCACTGGATGGTCAGCTGGCCAATCGGACCGCACCCCATCACAACCACCGTTTCACCCGGTTGGATGGCGGCTTTTTGAACAGCGTGATACGCAATGGTCGCTGGTTCTATGCCGGCAGCTGTTTCAAAGTCGATGCGGTCATCGATCGGCAACACATGATTTTTAGGCGCTTTTGCGTATTCGGCAAAGGCTCCGTTGCTGCCGGTACCGATAATATTGTAATGATCGCAAAGACCGTAATTGCTTGATAAGCAGAATTCACATTTGAGGCACGGAATGAGCGGCGCCACTACTACACGGTCGCCGACGTTCACGTGATCCACGTTTTTTCCTGTTTCTGCAACCACTCCAGCAAATTCGTGCCCTAAAATGAGCGGGTATTTCCTGGCGCCGCTCGACATCGAACGCGGTACATCCGATCCGCAAATTCCGCAATATTTCACCTTTATCAGCACTTCATTTTCATCGATCAAAGGGATATCAACCAGTTCAGTTTGAAATTCACCGAGCGAACGCAGTACGGACGCTTCCATTTTACGAGTCATCAAATCCCGTCCTTTTCGTTGGCCATTCGATTATTCAACGGTTACTGAAGCGACCACTTTTTGGTTGCGCAACTGCTCTGTCTGTCCCGGGATCCCAAAAATAGGCGTTCCTTCTTTGCTCCACAGCAGCTGCTGTATGCGTGCATGACGGTTATGGTCGTATAACGGATTCCCTTCGACTTCTTTGTAAGGACGGGCGTGATAGACGAGCAGATCCGTCACACCGTCCTCGGCTACAGTAAAGCTGTTGTGGCCAGGTCCGTATTCACTTGTCTGATTGTTGGATTGGAATACCGGGCCGTCCGCTTTTGTCCACGATTCGGGATCCAGCAAATCGCTGTCGGCATCAGCCGTCAGCAACCCCATCACATACCTGTCGTCTGTCGCACTGCCGGAATAGGCGATAAAGACTTTGCCATTTCTAGCAATCATCGCTGCGCCTTCATTGACGAAAAAGCCATGCTGTTCCCACTCGAACTCAGGTGTGGACAACAGGATCTGCTGCCCTTTGATAGTCCACGGATTGCTCATTTCAGCGATATACAGATTGGAAATCGTTTCTTCCTCGACTTTTTGCGCCCACACCAGGTAGCGCGTTCCATTGTGCGAGAAAGTCGTCGCATCTAACGAAAAACTTTGGAAATCAGTGTTGATTTGGCCTTTTTCCTGCCATTCGCCTTCCAGCGGATTTTCTGCTTCGCACTCCAGTACGTAAGGCCTGATTGCCCATATATCATCGATGTCTCCGGCAGCGTAGTGGATATACCATTTCCCATCGATAAAGTGGATTTCCGGCGCCCAAATGTGCAGTGACATAATGCCTTTGTCACGTTTTTTCCATATAACCGTTTCTTGTGCTTCTGCCAGGCCTTTAATCGTTTTCGCTCTTCTTAATACGATACGGTCGTATTCAGGGTAAGATCCGGTGAAATAATAATAGCCATCGGTATGTTTGAAGATATACGGGTCGGCTCGTTGCTCAATCAACGGATTAGGGTATTCTGCCAACTGCAATTGCCCATACACCTCAAATTGGCCTGGTTTGTCGTAACGGTTTTCTGCATCTTCTTCCCATTTCACTGGTATGGATGCCTGATCTCCATTTTCGAATTCGACAGAGATTTTGTCTGGCAAGTCCGGCCTGCTTCCTAACCGCGTGGTTAAGGTAGGATCATCGATTTTCAACATACACAATCTCTCCTAGTCAGTAATTTAAAGTCCGGTAAACACATACTTTTTCTTAAGCTTTGGCTTCCAATTTTTTGAACACTTGAAGCGATAGATAGTACCACATGCAAATAAACAAGCTGATTGAGAAAAATGGAATAAGCCCTGGATAAGTGAGGGTCATGTAAACGACAGAAAATGTCACTGCGTAAATGGCAACCGTGTAATGGATTTTAACCAGACCGATAATCAATGCACTTTTCAAGTGCTTCAACCAATGGTTATCGAATTGGATCAGCAAAGGAAAGGCCCAGGCTGCGGTGATCAAGTACAAAAAAGTGAGAAAGTAGAAGCTAAAGATCGTGCCGATCCATACCTCTTCAGCAGCGCCTGAGATAAGGGTATAATTCACATACAAAACTGCACCTGCTGCAAACAATACCCACCCCATTTTATTGGCATCCCTATAATCTTCTTTATAATACTGCTTGAACATTTTTCTGGTAGGCAGATCGTGCTCGCCATTCTGCCAGTTTTTCATCACTCTTAGCGCTGCGGCCGTTGCCGGGAACACCCCAAGCACCACAGCGCCGCGAAGTGAATAAACAAACCAGAAAAAGTTCAACACGAAGAACTTGGTGATCCATTGAAGAATCGCATCCAGTGAAGAAACGATTCCTTTTGCGTTGACAGGTTGTTTAACATTGACTGTTTCTTTAGCGTTCATGAGGTCACTCTCCATCGGGTTGCATATTTTCTATTATCCTTTGACGCCCCCTACGGCCAATCCAGAAATAAAGAAGCGCTGGAAATAGATGAACAAAATGACGATCGGAATAATGGTCATAACCGATCCTGCAATCAGTACATCGTAGTTGTTGCCGTAAGGAGTCAATAATGTTGCCAATCCAACCGGCAGCGTGAACATGCTGTCCGATCGTAGAACTAATAATGGCCAAAGGAAGTTGTTCCAGCTGTTCAATCCTTGCAAGATGGCCATGGCTGCAAATGAAGGAAGCATTAAAGGCATCATAATTTTAAAGAAAATCCCATATTCCGTCGTACCGTCTATCCGCGCAGCATCCATCAACTCTTTCGGCAATCCAAGTGCATATTGCCTAAAGAAGAACACCGCGATCGGCGCGACGATCAGTGGCAGCATGACGGCAAGGTACGTATCGATCAACTGGAAACTGATCATCAACTTATAAAGCGGCAGCATTAAAATTTCAAATGGCACCATGATGATGAACAGCACGAGCGTAAACACAAAGTTCTTCCCTTTGAAATCATATAATGCCAACGCGTAGCCTACCATTGAAGAAAAGAAGAGAGACAACACAATGATAAGAGAAGAGATAATCAAACTATTGATGTACCACTGCCAATAAGAATCCGCTTGCGTAAAGATAAATAAGTAATTGTCTAAACTTAATTCACTGAATTTGAACGTCAAGCTCATGCCCGACCGCATCAAATCTGATGACGGGCGAAATGAAGAAACAATTAAACCAAATACAGGAAATAGAGCTATGAACGAAATAAAAACAAAGCAGAGGTTGACGATCCACTTTAACGCTTTATTATTCTTCTTCATCTATTCATCGCTCCTTTTAAAAGCTCCAGTAAGAATCAATTGGATAAAGCTGACTGCAAAAATGATCAGCATCAGGATAATCCCGATTGCAGCCCCGAAGCCCATATCGTTTTGTTGAATGCCCTCTTGGTAAATGTATCCAATTACTGAAAGGCCGATGTTTCCTGGTGAACTTGTTTCCCAAAAAACAAAGCTTTCTTCAAACATCCGGAAACCATTGATAATGGAAATAGTGACCACGAATATCGTAATCGGCTTTAGGAATGGCAACGTGACATAACGGAATTTTTTGAAGATATTAGCCCCGTCTATATCAGCAGATTCATACAATTCTTTCGGCACGCTTTGCAAAGCAGCTAAAAAGTAAAGTACGTTGACGCCCATCCAGCGCCAAGAAGCAAGCGTGACCATCAGGAACATCGCTGACCAGGAATTATACCGCCAGTCAACGGCTTCCAGTCCAAAAAATCCGACCACTTGGTTTGCCACGGCAGAATCTGATTCGCCGAACATCATGCGGAAAATAGTACCTGCCACGATGATGGACGTCAGCGATGGAATAAACAGTGAAGCTCTGAAGATCGTTTTAAACCTGACCAGTTTAGAATCCAAAAACACAGCTAGTAAAATGGGAATGACCACTAAAATAATGACAGTAAGGATCACGTATACAGTTGTGTTTTTCAGTGCCAGATAAAAGGTAGGGTTAAAAACCCTTTCGTAATTGCTCAATCCGATGAATTCAACATTTCCGGGCAACACCCGCTGAAAACTCATGATGAATGCTTGGATCGCAGGATAAAGGGTTAGAATCAGGAAGGACAGAATAAAAGGTGATATAAACACGTACGGCGCGACTTTCTTAGAATTCAAGAAGGCCAATTTCCCAGGTTTTCTATAAACCCGCTCTTTAGACGATTCTTCTATTTTGTTCGTAATAGGATCGTTTACCATTTTCAATCCTCCTTTGGTGCTCAGTCTCTTTCTCGCTTCTTGTCATCAGATTTCAAAAGAAAACCTAGGACCGCCATTTCAACTCGGCAGTCCAGGCTCTTCTTTCAACTTTTGTCTATTACTCTGTTTGTCTGCTCTTTACTGCATCCGCTGCTTCTGTCAAAGCTTCCTGCGGTGTTTTCTTTTGTTCGACCAGTACATTGTACAAAACAGTGCTTTCTACTTCCTGCTGAGCACTGCTATATTCAGGCGTGTAATAGATCGGTGCAATTTCACCTTTGATCTCGGAAAGCATGTCGAAAATTCCATCGTGGAAATATGAATAGTATTTGTTATCGGCTTTCATTTCTTCGTTGTCCCAAACGTCAAATCTTGGTGGATCAAACCCTAGGACTGTCCATAGTTTCACGTTCGCTTCTTCTGTCAGTTTCGTATAAGCCAGGAATTCTTTGGCAAGTTCAGCAGACTCGCTTTGGTTTGTAACTACAGTGGCCGTACCGCCGATTCCTGCTGTTCTGTTGCCGCCTTCCTCCCAAACCGGAAGAGGTCTAATTTGCATTTTGCCTTCAAGGTCTGGCATGTAATCAATAAATCTGCCCATGTACCAAATCGGCATCATAAGAGAAGCCGCGCCACCATCGTTCATGAAGCCATAATATTCTTCCGCGTGGTGGAATCCGCCTGGCGTCGCTTCTGCAATTTTATCTTTGTACATCATGTCATGAAGGAATTGCAGCACTTCAACATTCTCTTCATTGTCCATGATGACTTCACCGTTTTCGTCAAAATAGTTGGATCCGCGTTGGCTGATCAATTGGAACAAAGTGAACTGTTCTGTTGTTTCGATGGTCGTCATCGATTTCCCTGTAGTTTCTTTCACTTTCTTTCCAGCTTCTACATAATCATCCCATGTGACGATCGAATCGATATCGACGCCCGCTTCGTCCATGATTTCCTGGTTGTAGTACATGACGGCAGCTCCTACATGGTAGTCAATACCATAATAGTTGTCGTCTTTTTTATATAAGTTAAAGCGCTCTTCGACGTTATTCTCAAGTTCCGGCTCGACATATTCATTCAACGGCTCCAACTGAACGTCACCTTTCAAGAAATTAGAGAACTGCCTGATTTCGATATCGGCTAAATCCGGTGCACCTGTTCCAGACTGAAGGGCTAAAGATAAGTTATTGTGCATCTGATCAAATGGATAGGTCTGTGCGTTCAGTTTAATCGGCTTATCCGGGTTTTCTTCATTCCATTTTGTTGCAGAGTCTTCAAACAAATCCATATGCAGTTCATTGAATGTCCAGAAGCTTAATTCAGTTGCGCCTTCAATGTCATCCCCTACAGAGACGGTCGCATCTGCTGTTGTGGCATCATCGGAACTCCCCCCACCGCACCCGGCCAATATCAATGCCAGTATAAGCAACATAAAACCAGTAAGTTTCTTCAAAGTAAATCCCCCTTGTTTTTTAATAGTTTTCAGCGTTCCCTTGTGACTAGTATGCTTGACGGATTAATTTCAATGCTTACAAAGCCACCTCCTTTAATGTGCCGGTTGGATCAATTCTCCTTCTTGATGCGGATCACATTCCATGAAGTCTTCGATAAGTTCGCCTCCAGTATCCCATCCCTTAACTGCGAATTTCCGCCAGTATGCGGAGAAACGGCTTGATCGCTGGCTGTATTCACCGCTTTTAGATCTTCATGTTCCAATATGATATGCTCAACCAGACGGTAGCCCTCGAAGCTCTTCACATTGCATGTGACAGGAATCGATTCTTTAAGGTGCTTGTTCACCATAAAAATGGTTACTTCTTCAGTTTCTTCATTATATACCGATGCGCAGTCAATATATGGGACATCAGTAAATTCTTTGCTGTCATACTTAGGAGAATTCATGATCGGCTGCAGCGAAATTCCGCGGCCATAAAGCGAAGCGTGCATATACGGATAGAAAATCGTTTGCTTCCAGGACCTTCCGTTGTTTTCCGTCATAATTGGTGCGATAACATTTACCAATTGCGCGAGACATGCCATTTTCACCCGGTCTGCATGCTGCAAAAATGTGATCAACATGCTGCCCACCAATAAGGAATCTTCAAAGTTATAATGGTCTTCCAATTGAGGCGGAGCTATTGTCCAAGGCTCGATAGTCGAATCATTTGCTTTGGAGTGATACCAGACATTCCACTCATCAAAACTTAAATTCATCGTTTTCTTGCTTCGTTTTTTCGCTTTAATATAGTCACATGTTGAAATGACTGTTTTGATAAAGTAGTCCATATCCATATTCTTCGCTAGATAGTTTGCTGGATCATTGGAGTTGTTGCCATAGTATTGATGAAGCGAAATGTAATCCACTTCATCGTAAGTATGATCGAGGGTGGTCGCTTCGTATTCAGGAAAAGTCGGCATCTCGGAATTTGAACTGCCACATACCACCAACTCAATGTTCGGATCTACGAGACGCATGGCTTTCGCAGTTTCTTTTGCCAGCCTTCCATATTCGTGTGCGGTTTTTTGGCCGATTTGCCATGGTCCATCCATTTCGTTGCCAAGACACCAGGTTTTAATATTATGGGGAGCTTCGTAACCATGTGACTTTCTCAAATCACTCCAATAAGTTCCACCGGGGTGGTTGGTGTATTCAATCAGGTTTCTGGCTGCATCGATGCCACGAGTTCCTAGATTGACTGCCATCATCACTTGGGAATTGGTTTTGTTCGCCCAGTCGGCAAATTCATTTGTCCCCATCTCATTGGTTTCAATCGTCCGCCAAGCCAGCTCCAATCGACGTGGGCGGTCTTTCAGCGGGCCAACACCGTCTTCCCAGTTATAAGCCGACAACATATTCCCACCTGGATATCTGACGATCGGCACATTTAGCTCTTTCACCAATTCGATTACATCTTTCCGAAACCCTTGCTCGTCTGCCAGTGGATGGCCAGGCTCATAAATTCCGCCATAAACCGCTCTCCCTAAATGCTCGATAAATGAGCCATAGATACGCTCATCCACTTTTGCAATTTGATGGCCTTTGTCTAATATGACCGACGCCTTCAATTCTTGAGACATTCCGATCTCTCCCTTCTCTTTTTCTTGATCCCTGCCCATTGCTTGCCAGCCGAAATGAGATAGCGCTTTCATTTTTAATGAATTAAAAAAATATGATGAGCTCTCCTACTGACATGTTCGTATATCATGTAAAAAAACATTCATCTTGTACGTACAATTAACTATAATACGAAATCCAACATTTAGCAACGGAATTTTCTGATTATTTATAATAAAAATTAAAAAAACAGCAACTCTTTTTAGCATGGCTTCTACTAAAAAGAATTACTGTTTATTGAGTGAAACTAGCAGTCGCTTAAACCGTCTCCAGTGATCCAAGTTTTTGAGTTGAACTTCTCACGATCAGTTCCGGGTCATATACTGTTGAATCAGCATTGTAACCCTCTGCTTTATGGTGTTTAGAATGGATTAAAGAAATAATTGAATTCGCAGCCAGTTCCCCCATTTCACTTTTCGGATGGGCAATAGTCGTTAATTTCACTTCTGAAATTTCCGCAAGCATAGAATCATCATGACCGACAATAGAAATATCTTCTGGGACTTTAATATTTTTAACACGCAATAACTCAATCAATATCATTGCCAGTTCATCATTATAGCAGACGAGCCCCGTAATCGGCTCATCGCTTGAAGCCAGCAACTTTTCTAATTCTTCTACGGGTTTTACCAGTTTGTCTTCAGTATTGTATGTGATGATATGAGATGGCATAACCGGGATATTATTTTGCCGATGGGCTTTCAAAAAGCCTTTCATACGTTTGATGCCTTGTCTGTCATCGGTTTTAAAGCATCCCACAATATTCTTGTGGCCAAGACTGATTAAATGGTCAGTTTGCAAAAAACCGCCTTTTTCATCATTCATCACGATACTTACAGGTTCCAGTTCATCGTAATAGGCATTGATCATGATATATGGAATATCGAGCTGCTCTAATTTCAAGTAATAAGAGATATTTGGGTTTGAAGATCCACTCTTTGTCGGTTCGACAATCACGCCGTCAAATTGCTGGGATAGGATTTTCTCCAAGACGACCTGCTCCATCTCATGTGTATTGTTTGTACTGAAAATGCTGACCTGATAGCCTTCCTCACTAAGTTTCGATTCTGCTCCACGAATGATGGAAGGAAAAATATAATCCGATAAATATGTGGTCACGATGGCAATGCTTTTTTGGGCGTTGAGGGTATCCTGTGGTTTTATCAGGCTTCTATCTGCACAGAATGTACCCGAACCCTGCTCACGGTAAAGCCATCCTGACATCACTAGATCTCCGATAGCTAGCCTGACTGTGTGCCGGCTTACACCAAATTCTTTCATTAATTCACTTTCCGAACTGATTTTTTGATTCGGGGTATAGATCCCATCCATAATGCGTGATTTTACTGCTTGCTTAACCCTGTTGTATTTAGTCGTCATAATATCACCTCTTCTCAAAAGGATAGTTACCCTTTAACGGACTTATTCGTATATGTTTAACATAGCATAACCTTCCCTTAAATCAAACGATGTCTTTCATGGAAATGAAAGACTTGCCGGAAATTAACCGGCAAGTCTTTTTTGGAGGGCATTAATCCCAGAACATTTGACCCAGCTTAAGCTCATTTCTTAATTGTCTCACTGATGTGTTTTTGTCGATAATGACACATTCAATCTCTGTCATATTGGCATATTCGTACAATTGGTCAGCAGTTACTTCGAAAGAAAAAACACTGTGGTGCGCACCGCCTGCATAAATCCATGACTCTGTAGCTTCACTCAATGAAGGCTCAGGTTTCCATAGCACTTTCGCTACCGGCAGATTCGGTGTTTTTTCTTTAGGATTTTGCGCTTGTACTTCATTGACAACAAGGCGATAACGGCCTCTCAATTCTATAAGCGAAGCGACTACCGCTCTTCCATCCCGCCCATCAAAAACAAGGCGTGCTGGGTCTTCCTTGCCCCCGATTCCGAGTTGCTGCACCACAATTTTCGGCTTGTTTGCCGAAATTGTCGGACAGATTTCAAGCATATGAGAACCAAGGATCATTTCATTATCAGGTTCTAAATGGTATGTGTAATCCTCCATGAAAGAAGTGCCTTTGTTATTTGCTAAGACCTTCATTACCCGCAACAAAGCTGCTGTCTTCCAATCGCCTTCTCCAGCGAATCCATACCCTTCCGCCATTAAACGCTGTGCCGCGAGTCCAGGCAGCTGCTTCATGCCGTGCAAATCTTCGAAATTGGTCGTGAACGCGTTATAATTTCTGTCAGATAGAAATTTTTTAAGTCCTAATTCAATACGGGCCTGCTCCAAGATAGAATCTTTGATGCTTCCGCCTTCACTGGCTTCAACCGGCAGCTCGTAAAGTTTCTCGTATTCAGCATAAAGTGTCGCTAATTCCTGGTCCGATACTTTGTCCATTTCTTCAACCAAATCACCAATGCCGTAATAATCGACTGTCCAGCCAAACTTGATCTGAGCCTCTATTTTATTGCCATCCGTTACGGCCACATTCCGCATATTGTCGCCAAATCGGGCAACCCGTACCTCTATGCCTTCAGTCACTGCAACAGCTGTTTTCATCCAAGCGCTGATTTCATCGACCACGCTTTCTTTTTCCCAGTGGCCCACTACCACTTTCCGTGCAATATCCATACGAGTCGCAACAAAACCGTATTCACGATCTCCATGGGCAGATTGGTTTAAGTTCATGAAATCCATGTCAATGTCTTGCCATGGTATATCACGGTTAAACTGAGTCCCAAAATGCAGCAGCGGCTTTTGAAGAGCAGAAAGCCCCGAAATCCACATTTTAGCTGGAGAAAATGTATGCATCCACGTAATAACGCCTGCACAATTTTCATTACTGTTGGCCTCCAGCATAATGCTCCGTATGTCAGCTGCATTGGTAAGCACCGGTTTAAACACGATTTGATACGGGATGCGTTCACTGCTATCCAACCCTTTTACAATCGTGCGCGAATTATCCTCTACTTCATTGAGTGTTTCTTTACCGTAAAGATGTTGGCTTCCGGTTAAAAACCAAAATTCATAAGGTTTGATAGTCAGCATCGTTTTCTCTCCCATTCAGTTAAATTAGGACTTTCTCTATCTTCGCAGCCGAACGAATGGCACGAAGCCGTTTCATCATATTATTTTCACCACGTCCGAAATAATCGTGGAGATCGGAGTATTCACTGTATAGTTTTTCATATACTTGAACATTTTCCGGAATCGGCACGATGAATTGATCTTTAATTCTCGCCATGTTTTTAGTGGCATCGAGTATTGAATCGAATCCGCCGTTTGCAGAACCTGCAGCGAGCGCACCGAACATGGCTGCACCTAGCGCTGGCGTCTGGTATGAATCGGCCACTTTAATGACGCGGTTGGTTACGTCAGCATAGATTTGCATCAATAGCTGATTTTTGTGGGGCAGCCCGCCGCATACATAAATTTCGTTTACTTCCAACCCGTTTTCAGTAAAGGCATCCACGATTTTGCGTGTACCGAATGCTGTTGCTTCAAGTAATGCACGGTAAATTTCCTCAGGTTTTGTTTTCAATGACATGCCTATGATCAAACCACTCAAATCCGTGTCGACCAACACCGAGCGGTTACCGTTCCACCAATCGAGTGCTACTAACCCGGTCTCACCAGGTGCATATACAGCTGCTTTTTGTTCCAACAATTGATGCTTATTCAAACCTGCTTGTTCAGCTTCGTTTTCGATAGAAGCCGGCACCGCATTATCCACAAACCAGGCAAACAAATCGCCCACTGCGGGCTGTCCTGCTTCATACCCGTAGAGCCCTGGGATGATGCCGTCTTCCACGACGCCGCACATGCCCTCTACTTCAACTTCCTTGTCGCCAAGCAGCAGTGAACAAATCGATGTTCCCATCGTCATGACCAATTTGCCAGGCCCTGTTACACCCATCGCTGGAACCGATACGTGTGCATCCACGTTGCCAACTGCCACCGCGGTGCCGGCTTTTAGCCCTGTCGCTTGAGCCATCGCTTCTGTCAACTCGCCAGCTTTCGTTCCAAGCGGGACCACATCTCCCCAAAGCTTGGTTTCTATCAAGTTCTCCAAACGCGGATCCAGGGCTTGGAAAAAATCTTTAGACGGGTAGCCGTCTTGTTTGTGCCAAATCGATTTATAACCTGCTGTGCAGCTGTTACGAACAAGGTGGCCCGTTAATTGGGAAGTCACCCAGTCCGTCGCTTCCACAAAACGGTCTGTCTTGTCATAAATGTCCGGTGCTTCATTTAATATTTGCCAGATTTTCGCCATCATCCATTCAGAAGAAATCCGCCCGCCGTAACGAGGAAGGAATTTTTCACCTCGTTGTTCGGCGATTTCATTCAACCGGTTTGCTTCGTCCTGTGCTGCATGGTGTTTCCACAACTTAACCCAGCTGTGCGGGTTATCTTTCAGTTCAGGGTCATCAGACAAGGGCCGCCCTGCTTTATCGATGGGCAACATCGTACACGCCGTAAAGTCGATGCCCAGTCCAATCACTTGTTCCGCGTCAACTCCTGATTTCTGCAACACTTTCGGAATCGAATTGGCGAGCACCTCCACATAATCCTGCGGATGTTGCAACGCCCATTCGTCCTCGAGTTGGATATCTGTATCCGGCAGCATTTTATCGATCACGCCGTGGCGATAAGGTGTCACATGATCAGCGATTTCTTTGCCCGTTTCTAAAGAAACTAGCACTGCACGGCCCGATTCGGTACCGTAATCAACTCCGATAGCATATTTAGTATTCATCCCATTACCTCCCTAATGTACTTTGGCCGTAATATGCCGCGGCGCCGTGCTTGCGCAAATAATGTTTATCCAATAACTGTTGATCCATGCTGGACACATCTGGATTTAGCATGTACGTACGAAGAGCCATTTTAGCTACTTCTTCCAAAACGACTGCGTTATGAACGGCTTCATCCGGTGTTTTCCCCCATGAAAATGGTGCGTGGCTATGCACGAAGACACTCGGGATTTCATTCGGGTTTTGGCCATTAAATGTCTCCACGATCACTTTTCCAGTTTCCAGTTCATACTCCCCATTGATTTCCGCTTCAGTCATCGCTCTAGTGCAAGGAATTTCTCCATAAAAATAATCTGCGTGCGTGGTTCCCAAAGCTGGCAATTGCCGACCTGATTGAGCCCAACTTGTAGAATAAGGTGCATGTGTGTGAACTACCCCTCCAATTTCCGAAAAATTTCGGTATAAATAAAGATGCGTAGGCGTATCTGATGACGGCCTTAGGTTTCCTTCGACTACATTGCCCGCCAAATCTACCACAACCATGTCATCCACCGTCATTTCCTCGTAAGAAACACCACTTGGTTTAATGACTACAAGACCTTCTTCACGATTGATACCGCTTACATTCCCCCACGTAAAAGTAACCAATTGATGTTTAGGTAGCGCCAAATTTGCAACTAATACTTGCTCTTTCAAATCATTCAACATATTATTAATCCCTCCTAATATATACGTACATGTTCTTGTTTTATTCAATATTATATCAAGACGTACGTATAATCAATATAAAAAATTATATTTTCAGAATTTAACTTCAACTGAAAGCTTCCTTACTACAGTTAGGCGGATGATAGTGTTAAGCTTTGGATTGATATTTAAGCTTTTTGTACGATTCATATTAATCAAATGTACGGCCAAGATTAATCTTTTGCTCGATCGGAACTCATTGATTACTACAATAATCAAACTATTGTACTAATGTGAAAAGAAGCCGCCATTTCACTGGAAATGGCGGCTTCTTTCTTTTGTGAATTCACAGCTTTATAGTTTCTTTAATTCAAAAAAAACATATGCATGCAACTCTGTAGTCTATATTCAAGAAAGCACTCCTGCACTCATTCTTGAAAATAATTTTAAAAAACAATCTTGCATTTATTGGAAAATTAATTTATTGCGAATAAACCCATAACTAACCACAGCACTGTTCAAAGCAAATCACGTCGGCAGTTTGCTTTATCCCGACAGCATCCATGAAGCGCGTAAGCACAGCAGTTTAAAGAAGGCACGATTATGGTAGAGCAAATGCTGGTTTTGCACTAGTTGATGGTTCGTTTCTTCTACTGAGTTAAAGCAGACATACAGTTGGTTTCACGAACCACCAGCAAGATAACCAAAAAAGCCTTCGTGCAGAGGATGCACGAAGGCTTTTTTGATTTTAAATTGCCACTTTCGCTGAAAACTGGCTGCGGTACAAATCCGCATAAAAGCCATCTTTGTCGAGCAGCTGTTGATGCGTGCCCTGTTCAATGACTTTCCCTTGATCCATGACCAGGATCAGGTCGGCATGCTTGATCGTCGACAGCCGATGTGCGATGACAAAACTCGTGCGCCCTGCCATCAAGCGGTTCATCGCCTGCTGGATCAAGATTTCCGTCCTTGTATCGACACTCGAAGTAGCTTCGTCCAAGATCATTATCGGCGGATCGGCGAGGATCGCGCGGGCAATGGTCAATAATTGCTTTTGCCCTTGTGAGATATTCGATACCTCTTGGTTTAGCACTGTGTCGTAGCCATCCGGTAAAGTTCGGATAAAATGATCGGCATGTGCCGCTTGTGCCGCTGCATAAATTTCTTCTTCAGAAGCGCCGGTTTTGCCGTAGCCGATATTGTCACGAATCGTGCCGTTAAAGAGCCACGTATCCTGCAGCACCATGCCGAAGTTGTGGCGCAGCTCATGGCGCGCCATCTGCCGTGAATCCAGGCCGTCGATGGTGATGCGGCCGCCTTTCAGTTCGTAGAAACGCATCAATAAATTGATTAACGTCGTTTTACCAGCGCCGGTAGGCCCGACAATTGCCACCGTTTGCCCCGGCTGGACATCGATGTTCATCCCTTCAATCAGCAAGTTATCGCCATAGCCGAAGTCGACATCTTCAAAGGCCACTGCGCCTTTTGCCCGTGCCAATACAGAAGTTGTCACAGCCTCCACTTCTTCTTGCTCGTCCAGCAGCTCAAACACCCGCTCCGCTGCGGCTACCGTCGACTGGATGATGTTGGCGATGTTCGCCGTCTGGGTGATCGGCTGGGTGAATTGTTTGGAATAGGTAATGAACGCCTGGATATCACCGATTGAAATGGCGCGCTGGATGACCAATACACCGCCGACGATGCTGATCAGCACATAGCTCAAATTGCCGATCAAACTCATCATCGGCATGATGATCCCGGAAATGAACTGCGCTTTGCGTCCGGCGTCATACAGCTCATCATTGACTGCATCGAATTGTTCGTTCGATTTGGCTTCATGACCAAACGCTTTGACCACTTGATGGCCAGTGTACATTTCCTCGACATGGCCATTGAGGCGGCCGAGATTTTTTTGCTGGCTGCTGAAGTATTTCTGAGACCGTTTTAAAATCGGCCCGATAACAAACAGCGACAGCGGCAAGGACACGACTGCGATCAAAGTCAGCAAAGGGCTGATTGTCAGCATCATCACGAGAATCCCGACGAGCGTCACGATGGACGTGATGAATTGCGTCAAGCTTTGCTGCAAAGTGCTGCCGATGGTGTCGATATCATTGGTCATGCGGCTTAAGGTTTCGCCATTTGGCCGGCCGTCAAAATACTCGAGCGGCAATTTCTCCAGCTTTTTATTGACATCCTGACGCAAATCATAGACCGTGTCCTGCGCCACCGTTGACATCATATACTGCTGGATATAACTGAACAGGCTGCTGAACAAATACAGTCCAGCAAGCACAGCAAGGATCTGGCCGATAACGTCAAAGTCGATGCCGCCGCCCGGCACGCCCTGCAATTGCCCATAAGCGCCTTCGAACAATTCGGTGATCGCCATGCCCATGATCTTCGGCCCGACAATGGCGAAGACCGTACTGAGAATCGCGACGACAAAGACCGCCGTGAGTTTTTTCCAGCGCGGTTTCAAATAAGAGACAAGACGGCGGAAAGTTCCTTTGAAATCTTTCGCTTTTTCCGCCGGCATACTTGCTCCAGGGCGTGGAGGTCCCATCTGGCTCATGCGATCTCCTCCTCTGACAACTGGGAGAGGGCGATCTCCCGGTACACTTCGTTGGATTCCAATAACTCCTCGTGAGTTCCCGTGCCGACCACGCGCCCTTTTTCCAAGACGAGGATGCGGTCTGCATCGACGACTGTACTGACACGCTGTGCGACCAATAGCACAGTGGCGTTTTTCGTTTCGTTTTTCAACGCTTTACGCAGCTTGGCGTCCGTCTTGAAATCAAGTGCGGAAAAGCTGTCATCGAAAATGTACAAATCCGGTTTACGGATCAACGCACGTGCAATCGACAAACGCTGTTTCTGCCCGCCGGATAGATTCGAACCGCCCTGCTCTATTTCAGCCGCGTAGCCGCCTTCCATTCGATTGATGAATTCCCGTGCCTGCGCAATGCTTGCTGCCTGATCCAACTCCGCTTGGCTGGCATCCTGCTTGCCGAAACGGATATTGTCCGCAATGGTTCCTGTGAAAAGAATGGATTTTTGCGGCACAAAACCGATTTTCGACCGGATTTCCTGCTGCGGGGCTTCCCGTACATCGACACCGTTGACGCGAATCGTGCCGCTTGTGGCCTCGTAAAAACACGGCACCAGATTGACGAGTGTCGACTTGCCGGAACCTGTACCTCCGATCAATGCGGTCATTTCTCCAGCCTTTGCTGTGAAACTGACATTCGATAGCGCCGGCTCAGATGATCCCGGATAATAAAATGTCACATCTTCAAATTCCAAGGTACCGCGCTCTCGGTCCGCTTTTTTCGTGCCGCCGTCTTGGAACGCCGGCTGCATCTCCAACACTTCATTGATGCGCTTAGCTGACACGGCCGCTCGCGGAATCATGACAAACATAAAAGACGCCATTACAAGTGCGAACATGATCATCATGACGTATTGGATAAACGCCATCAAATCCCCGATTTGCATGGCCCCATTGCTGATGCGGATGCCGCCGAACCAAATAACGGCGACGACAGTCATGTTCATGACCAGCATCATGACCGGCATCAAAAATGCCATGACTTTATTCACTTTAATGGAGACATCCGCGAGCTCCCGGTTGGCTTTTTGCAGTCGTGCCTTTTCTTCCGTTTCACGGTTAAAGGCTCGGATGACCCGGATGCCAGTCAAATTTTCCCGCACCACCAAGTTCAAGCCGTCCAGCTGTTTCTGCACTTGCTGGAACAACGGAATGCCGTATTTCAGGATGAGCAGGATCGACACGGCTAATACCGGCATCGCGCCAATGATGACCAAGGATAATTGGGCGTCTTTTGAAACTGCCAAAATCAAGCCGCCCACCAGCATGACCGGTGCACTGATGACCATGCGCAGCATCATGATGACGACTTGCTGAACTTGCGTAATATCATTTGTTGTCCGCGTGATAAGCGAAGCTGTGCCCACTTCATCGAATTCCTGCAAAGAAAATTGGCCGACATGCTTAAAGACTTTCTGCCGTAGATCTCGCCCGAGCCCCATCGCTGCTTTGGCCGAATAATAGCTGGCAAAAACAGCTGCTCCAGCGCCGACCGCAGATACTAAAAGCATCCAGCCCCCGATTCTCCAAATATACGGGATGTTTCCTTGAACGACCCCGTTGTCGATAATGTCGGCCATCAAGGTCGGCAAAAACAGCTCCGCCATCGACTGCGCAAACACCAAAGCAATGACACCTAACACAGTCCATTTATAGGGACTAAGGTTTTTAAGGATTTTTATCATTGCACTGCCCCCTTCCTACAGCTCACAATTTTCTCGAATCCTCAGCAAATGACATCTTTCATCATTCATTCATGAAGCTTCTCACACAGAAAGAGTTGTTTTATTGATTTTAAGCTACTCCGATTGCTGCGGCCCGTCAATTTTGAAGTATCGGATTTTCTGCCCAAAAAATCTCCTGCCAGCGAAGCGGGAGGAAAGGGAGGAAAGGGAGGAATGGGAAAATTGTTTAGAACCATCTTGCTTATTCACTCATCATTCGAGACGAAGGTTAACTTCTTTTTAAGATTGCACCCGCACCGGTCCTTCTTTCTTGGAATATAGACAACAAAGAAATTGGCCCAATGGTTTACAAGATTATGAAGCAAAACTATTCTCTCCTGAATTCACTAAGAACCCTTGCCCACCTTATACGCAATTGAGAGAACAAATCCCTGTCCATCAGGTACGAAGCGGGTGGTTGGTGACTCGCTAGGAAGATGTTGAAGCTGTTCTGAGACCCGTTCTTTCCGTGCAGAATTTATTTTTATGGGAGTGAAAGTAAAAAAACCCCTCGTCAAAGACGAGGGGTCCACGGAAGGAAACAAAACAGAACTATTGGTCGTCGACCGTCGCTTGCTCTTGGTTGGGTATCGGTAACAGGTAACTGTGTAATGGGGAATGGGTCATTGGTTTGGCCATTTACCATTTTGAGCAATTGTACCGAAGCACAAAGGAAAGGGATCCTTCCGTGCCTTGGAACGGAGTCTCACCGCCCCAAGGATCAGAAATATTTTCCGCTATCGAAATCGAGCACGATCGAATAGTTTTTTGTATTGACCGCGTTCGACAAGCGGTTCGCAAGACGATCGGTCTCGACCGCTTTCAATCGGTATTTCTCCGGATCGAACATCGCAAGCCGGACAATCGGCATGCCTTCTCCGTAGCCAAACTGAAGCTCTTCTTTCACAGCCGTTCCAAACTCCTTGAATTTTCGAGCTTTCGCACGCAGCTGCGTCGCGAGTTCAATCGCTTCCACAATCGTCAATTCTTCCCCGTCAAAGCTCACAGTATTCTCGTAATTCGCACGGTACATCAATTTATCCAACACCCGGAAATCGTTTCGGATGTCATCAATTTCTTCTTCAACTTTCGACAGCGAACGGGCTTGCTTCGGCTTCTTATCTCCCTTTTCCACTTCCACAAACGCCACACGGTCCATTTCTTCCTCTAATTCATGAATGCGTTTAGCCAATACACTTTTCAACTTCACAGCTTCTGCCAGTGAAAGATTCGGCATGCTCTAGTCTCCTTTAATTCGGAATGATTCTTATATTACACAGATTAGCAGAGCCCCTATTTTTTTACAATAAACAAAATCATCACTACAATTTGCTGCAGTCTGTCAATTTTGAAGTATCGGATTTTCTGCACAAAAAATCTCCTGCTAGCGTGGGCTGGAGGAGATTCATTATGTTTTATAAACAGCTGAAATACCTATTAAATCGTGTTACGAACGTGGAAAATCACTAGTCAAAATTGGCGCAACCCGATTCATATACTTTGCCAATTCTCCCACTTCCAAAGGTTTGCTGTAATAATACCCTTGAATGTTAAAGCAATTTCTCGCAGCCAGAAAATCCAGCTGCTCTTTTGTCTCGACACCTTCTGCAATAACATTCAAATCCAGATTTTGCGCAAGCGTAATGATCGTGCTCGTAATGGCTGCGTTGTTTTTATTCGATAAAATATCGACCATGAAGGATCGGTCAATTTTCAATGTGTCGATTGGGAAATTTTTCAAATACCCTAACGATGAATATCCCGTACCAAAGTCATCCAGTGCGATTTTGACCCCCAGCATTTTGAGTTCCCTCATTTTATCAAGTGTCATATGAGTATTTCTGAAAATCTGGTTTTCAGTCAATTCAATATGCAGGCATTCAGGAGCTGCACCCGTTTCCCTTAGAATGCATTCAATCATGGAAACCAAATCATCCTCTTCAAATTGCCGCCCCGACATATTCACAGAAACTGACATCTCGGTACGGCCTTCTTCGTGCCATTTCTTTAATTGGATGCAGGCCTTCTCCAACACCCATTTCCCGATAGGCACAATTAAGCCTGTAGCTTCTGCTGTCGGTATAAATTCTATCGGGGAAACCATGCCCCGGGTCGGATGATTCCATCGAATCAATGCTTCGGCACCTGTAACTCTTGCGGTCCTGCAGTCGACTTGCGGTTGGAAATGGAGCAACAGTTCTTCATTCTCCAATGCTTTATACAATGCATTTTCGAGGAATATGCTTTCCATATTGCGGGTATTCATCTCGCTTCTGAAGAAATGATAGTACGTACCGGATTTTTCCTTCGACTTGTACATCGCGGCGTCTGCATTTTTAATCAATATCTCTGCAGATTCGCCATCTTCAGGGAACATGCTGATTCCGATGCTGGCTTTGATATGAACTTCGTTTCCTTTCAATATGAATGCATCCGCAAATGAATCCACTAAGCGTCCGACCAAATCCATCAATTCTGCCAGGCTATCGAATGCAGGCAGCACAATGGTGAATTCATCCCCTCCTTGGCGGGAAACGAATGCCTGATCCGGCACATATTGACTTATCCGTTTGGCGACGTCTTTCAATAAAATATCCCCATAGCTGTGGCCAAGGCTGTCATTGATGATTTTAAAGCGGTCCAAATCCAGGTACAGCACAGCTAATTTTTGCCCGGCTAATTTCGCTTTGTCGATTTCCTGCTTTAGAAAATACTCCAGCAATGCCCGATTCGGCAAGTCCGTCAAATGGTCGTAATAAGCAAGATGGGTAATTTCTTTTTCCAATTGCTTTCTTTTCGTTATATCCCGGAATGTCACGACTTCCCCGATCATCTTTCCTTCTTCCTTCACAGAAGACACGACATATTCCACCGAAAACTCGAGCCCGTTCTTTTTCCGGAACTTCAAATCCTGTTTCAGGGAAAGCGAATCCGTCGATAATTCAGTATCTTTATTCAAAATGATGCTATAGCACTGCCCAATCAGTTCGCCTTTCGCATATCCCAATGTCGCTTCTGCCGCCCGGTTGCAAAAAGTGATTTTGCCATCCAGATCAAGCCCGAAAATTCCTTCTTCCACCGAACTCAAAACCAATTCATTTTCCCGCCCGAGACTCTTCAACTGGGCGATCACTTGTTTCAGCTCGATATTTTTCACACGTATTTCTGAGGTTCTTTCCTGGATCAGCATCTCCTGCTTCTCCATATACAATAAATTGGATAAGGTTGAAGCTGTTGCTTCTGCAATGGATTGCGCCAGATCAATATGCGATTCACTGAAAATTGCTTCGGTTTTATCAAAACTCACAAGCACCATGGCCCCGAGCATTTCCCCCATCGTGACAAACGGAAGAATTAGCATCCGTTCGATGCCGAATGCCTTGCACATTTCCTGATTCACCCGGTTATCTTTTTCCACGTCCAGAATATACAATGGTTTTTTGGAACGCATGACTGCTTCAAACGCCGGATCTGTCGAAGGGTCAAATCCCATTTCCTTGTGCCTTTCCAGCCATTCTTCTTCATCCCATTCACTTTCAGCGCTTAGATGGGATGGCTTTAATTTGGTGCCGGCCACCGGATCCAATAAATGGACTCCGATATTGTCATTGTTCAATACCTTCCCAGTATAGTAAAGGCAAATCTCCATCACCTCGGGCATCAGTGAACTCATCGACAAATCCCGCGTCAAATCCAAAAGCATCTGTTTCTCAGACAACAAGCTTTCTTTACGCTTTAAATTATTCACATTCCTGATGGCCACTCCAGCCATGTTGACATACGCTTCAACCGTTTGAATTTCATTGGTGGTCAACTCCATGGGAATCCCGTAATCGAATAAGAATACCAGCCCATACAACTCGCCTTCATAAGAAATCGGAAGCGCCAATAAAGATTTAATGCCAAAGCCAGCAACGGCCCTTGGGTCTGGGCGGGGGTCATTTGCAGTGTCAGGGATATAGATGGTTTGCTGCGTCTCAATTACTTCTTTCGCCAATAAGTCATAGTCCGTATCCACGACATGCATATCGAGTGTCATGCCATTGATGACTTCAGGCTTGCCTACATAACCACGGAATCTTCCATCTTCTTGAGGCAAATAAATGCCTACCGAATCACAGCGCATCACTTCTTCAGAAATGGCCATTACCACTTGTTCAAGCAACGGGCGCAGCTCCAAGTTTGTATTGATTAATTTTGTGATATGGGCCAAGCGGGAGTATCTCGTTTGATTTTTCTCCATGATTCAAACCCCCAATACTTAACTCGCTCGCCACAGCAAAAGGTGACAAAACAAGACAGTGTAATGATTTACTTTTCGTTTACTTCCTGTTCTTTACTTTTCGAACGCACTATTCTACTACTATATTACCGTATAAAAAAATAGCTTAAATAGTTAATTTTTACTTTTATCCCACAACTTAATTTAAAACATTCATTTTCATCCCTGCTAATATTGAAATTTAAAGAATAGGCATCTAATTTACAGGCCAAATGCCCTTGCTATCCGGCTGAAAACCCGCGATTCAACACAACGCCAAACAATGGAAACACAATAAACCCCACAATTGCCGAAAAGGCAGCTGCAGGGTTTATGAGGATATTCTTTTAAACGTTGGGCTCCTTAACCATTCACTTGCGCAATCGTGCCCAAAAGGATTCCGATCAACTGCCCCTTGAATGCATCTGGAACCGATTCACCAGTTGGGTTTTTATAATAGAGAAGTTGTTCTGTTTCATTATACGTAAATCCTAATTCTGTCAGCTTGGCAATTAATGGCGCAGGCAATTCGCTGCCGCCCGTCACCTCTTGAAGATCAGGGCCTGCATAAATCGAAACATCTACATCATCAAGACTGGATTCGAGAATAAACAAATCCCTGTCGCTTTTTACAATCCATTGCCCCTTCGAACTGATGGCAAGCTGCTTGCCTTCCAAGCCTGAAATCCCTACCAGATTTACGCCAAAAATTTGGTTGATCAATAAGCTCGCTTGTGCTGCACTTAGCGCGTAATCTTGTTGTTTAATATAGCGATCCATGACTTCGTTTTTGGACATATTCATAATGCGTTCGTCTTTTGCAGTAGAGGCAACATCTTCCTTCAAAGAAGCGCGCACGAATTCCATGACAGGTGTTGGGTAAATCGCAAGCTTGCTGCCGTAGTCATTTTTTGACACGTAGTTCAAGTCGATATCAAAAATGTCTTCCACTGCTTGGCGAATTTCGTTGCCTTTCAACTTTTTGCCAAACCTAGACAAATAGTATTCCCATGCCTTTATTTTGGGCAGCTGGTTGATCGCAGCTATAGCTTGTTGGGAATTGGCATCCATTCCCAATGCGTCACTGATGGCTTTTACAACGTTCTTCGAATACTTAGCATCTTGCTTGGAGTAAGCTTCATACGTTTGTGGATTGACGTTTCCTGCTGTTTCATTGGCTGAAACACCACTGCTCGCTCCCATTAATAAAATAGAAGTGGCCAAGGCGGAATAAAAAAACTTTTTAACGTGGATTTTCAATGGATTCCCTCTTTTCGGCTGATGATTTTCATAAGCGGGTGCGGTGATTATCGAACTACCTATATAATCTTTTTATGATTATTTTATCATACACAAAATAATAATACCTAAATATTTAGAACTTATTACTTTAAAATTTATGGCATTTTTTCATACATTATTTCACAGGACCGTACAGGTAGGCGATATGAAATGGTCATTAAAGCACAAAAAGGCAAGCGCAAAAATTTGCGCTCGCCTTTTTGCTTGAAATTGTGCCGTGCACAGGGGCGTTTGCACCCATCACTCCCTTACCCGCGCGGTTTCCATGGCCTGAATTGTGCGGTGCACAGGGACAGCACTACGAAAAACGGTAAACCGTCTGAGATTCAAACGCTTCCCCTGCTTTTAAAATTGCAGAAGGAAAATGCGGATGATGGATGGAATCCGGCATCCCTTGCGTTTCGAGGCAAAGCCCGAGCTGGTTTTGTGCCGCCACCCCTTTGAATGAATACGGGCCGCCGATATGGTTGGCGGTGTACAAGACAACTGCCGGCTCTGTTGTTTCAACCTGCAAACTGCGCCCGCTTTCTTCGTCTTTAAGCACGATCACCGGTCGTACTTCTTTATCCAATAGGAACGGATGGTCATAGCCGCTGCCGACCAGTTCGATTTGCGGATGCTTAGAGTCTGTCCCTTCGCGGATGGTTCTGCCTTTGCGGAAATCAAATAGCGGATCTTCCTCTACCGGCACCAGTGTACCGGTCGGAAGCATGTCGCCGTTTAACTCCGCGTATTGGCTGCTTGGGATGGTCAGTTGATGATCCACAACCGTCCGCTTGAAATCGCCGCTCAAGTTGAAATAGGAATGGTTGGTGACATTCAGCAAGGTCGTCTTATCGGATTTCGCGGAATAGGAAATCGCCAATTGATTTTCGTCGTTTTTCACTATGTAGCGGACCGTCATCGTTAGATTCCCGGGAAACCCTTCTTCCCCGTCCGGGCTGAAATGAGTAAATTCCACAATTGATTCATGCTCATTCTCAATCAACTTCACTTTCCAGATAGCCGAATGAAAGCCGCCAGGACCGCCGTGCAAATGCTGGCCATCAGAATTTTTGGCGAGCTGGTAATCCGTTCCTTCTATTGTAAAAGCGCCTTCTTGGATACGGCCGGCAAAACGGCCGACGACGGCACCGAAATAATGCGGATTGCTTCCGTACTCTTCCCATGTATCGAAGCCGAGTACAACATTCTCCAACAAGCCGTCTCGATCTGGCGCCAGGATTTCCGTGATGATGCAGCCATAGTCGAGACACGAGACTTGAAAGCCCTTGTCGTTTGTCAGTGTATAGCGCGTGATATCTTGGCCATTGATTTGGCCGAATATTTTTTTAGTAATTGCCATCTTGTTGATCACCCTTCCAATGTTTATATCCCCCTACACAACCATTCGCTTTACGTCAGTTCAAAGACGTCCACCAGCAACAGCGTCACTGCCCCGATTAACGTGGCGTCGTCACCAAGTTTGGTAATTTCCACTTGCGTCCGGCTTGCCGATTGCGTCAATGCAGACGCCCGAATCGTTTCACGGATCGCCGGCAGAATGAATTGCTGTGCTTTGGAAACGCCACCGCCGAGAACGATTTTTTCTGGATTGATGATATGGATCAGATTGGTCAGCCCAACGCCCATCGCCCTTCCGGCTTGTGTCAGTACCTCCATGCAGGCTTCATTGCCGCCCAGCGCTTGTTCGAAAACTTGTTCTGCACTCAGTGATTGCGCTGTTTTCTCGCTGATGTTCCGCGTGATTGCCGGTCCCGCGACAAAGGTCTGCAGACAGCCACGGTTGCCACATTCGCACACCTGACCGTTCAGGTCGATTGTCATATGGCCGATCTCCCCGGCGATATCGGACGAGCCGTGGTACAGCTTTCCGCGGATGATCATTCCTGCGCCCACGCCACGGCCGATATTGACTGCAAGCATGCTTTCTAGTTCGCCGTGATCGCCGAACCAAAACTCCCCAAGCGCCATGGCGCGTGCATCGTTTTCTACTTTCACTTCCAGGCCGAACGTATTCTCGAGCTCTTCTTTGATCGGGATATCGGTAAGCCCTAAATTCGGTGCCACCAGTGACATCCCCGTCTCGACATCCACCACCCCGTGCATGGCAACTCCGATGCCGACGACGTCTTTGCCTGTCGTTTTCACCAGGCAGTCTTGGATGCAGCGTTTCAAGGCGTCTAGAAACTTTTCATTATCGGTCGGCAATTGCAATTGGGTTTCTGATCTTTCTAGCACTTTTCCGGAGAGATCCGCCACGATGCATTCGATCGAATCCGGGCCGGCATCCACTCCGAGAATGCAAAAAGCGCCGTGATTGATGACCAGCATCGTCGGCTTGCGGCCACCTTGGGACTGGCCGATATCGCTTTCTTCGACAATGTTCTGGTCGATCAATTCTTTTACATTGCTGCTCACTGTCGGGCGGGTCAAGTTGGTCTCGCGCGCAATTTGCGCCCTGGAGATTGGCCCTTGCGTTCTGATTTTATTTAGGATGATCGATTTGTTCATCGATTTCATCCATTGAAAGCTGCCTTGACGCATGCTAATTCCTCCATTTTTAAAGTTTTCAGTTTCTTTATTGAATAGTTTAACAAAATACCATATACTTATGTTAATTAAATTAATTTACAAAGTATCGGAGGGACATGATGACACAGCCAAATTTGCTGAAAACCTACCAGGATATCTTTCAGACCACTGACACACCTCGTTCTTTTTTCGCGCCCGGCCGCATCAATTTAATCGGTGAACATACCGATTACAACGGCGGCCATGTGTTTCCTGCCGCGATCTCACTTGGCACTTACGCGATTGCTCGAAAGCGCACCGACCAAACATTGCGTTTTTATTCGATGAATTTCCCGGAGGCTGGCATCATCGAGTGCACACTTGGCGATTTGTCTTTCAACCCGGATCACGACTGGGCGAACTTTCCGAAAGGCATGATCCATACATTTATCGAAAACGGTTTTTCGATTCCTTCGGGCATGGATATCTTATTTTATGGAGATATTCCAAACGGTGCCGGCCTCTCCTCTTCTGCTTCCATTGAAATGGCGACAGGAGTGGTGCTAGAAGAGCTATTCGATTTGGAGATCGAGCGCCTGCAGATGATCCGCCTGGGGCAAAAAGTTGAAAACGATTACCTCGGCGTCAACAGCGGCATCATGGACCAGTTCGCTATTGGCAAAGGTAAAAAAGACCACGCGATGCTGCTGGATTGCCAAACGCTAGAATTCAGTTACGCACCGGTCGAATTGGACGGCTACGAGATCGTCATCATCAATTCCAATAAACAGCGGACGCTCGCCGCATCCAAATACAACGAACGCCGCAGCGAATGCGAACAGGCTTTGATGGATTTGCGGACAGAATTGTCGATCGATAGCCTAGGCGAATTGACCGGCGAACAATTCGAGCAGCACAAGCATTTGATTTCAAACGACATCAACCGAAAACGCGCCAAGCACGCTGTCTACGAAAATGAACGGACCGTGCGTGCGCTCAGCGAACTTGAACAAGGCCATATCGAAGCGTTCGGAAACTTGATGAATGCCTCCCATGTCTCGCTTCGTGATGATTACGAAGTTACGGGCGCGGAACTCGATAAAATCGCGGAAACGGCATGGGGCCATCCCGGTGTCATCGGCGCACGGATGACCGGGGCTGGATTCGGCGGCTGTGCGATCGCCATCGTCGAGCAGGCGCAGATCGACAATTTCAAAAAAAACCTGACAACAGTCTATAGCAAAGATTTCGGCTATCCCCCATCGTTTTACGAAACGAAAATCTCGGACGGGGCAAAAGAGCTAGTAGAGGAGTGGCAATTATGAGTGTATTGGTATTAGGCGGAGCGGGCTATATCGGTTCTCACGCAGTCTATCAATTGATCGACCAAGGCATGCAGGTCGTGGTCGTCGACAATTTGGAGAACGGGCACCGGCAAGCGGTCCACCCGGAAGCTATTTTTTACGAAGGCGATATCCGGGATGCAGCCTTCTTGGATAGCGTATTCGAAAATGAGTCAATCGACGAAGTGCTTCATTTTGCCGCCAACTCCCTGGTCGGCGAATCAATGGAAAATCCGTTAAAATACTTTGACAATAATGTCTACGGCACCCAGGTCCTGTTGCAGGCCATGACAAAACACGGCGTCAAGAACATCGTCTTTTCTTCGACGGCCGCCACTTACGGCGAGCCAGAAGCCGTACCGATCACTGAAACGATGCCGACGCAGCCGACTAACACTTACGGCGAAACCAAGCTGACGATGGAAAAAATGATGAAGTGGACGTCCGTAGCACATGAGTTGAAATTCGTTTCCTTGCGTTATTTCAATGTAGCGGGCGCACGGGCGACAGGCGAAATCGGAGAAGATCATCGCCCTGAATCCCACCTCGTTCCGATCATTTTGCAGGCAGCCCTCGGGCAGCGTGAGGAAATCACCGTTTTCGGCGACGATTACGACACCTCGGACGGCACATGCATCCGCGATTACGTCCATATCGAAGATCTCGTCAACGCCCATTTGTTGGCACTTGAATACTTACGGAACGGCGGAGAAAATGATGTCTTCAACCTCGGCAGCAGTCAAGGGTTCTCGGTCAATGAAATGATTTCTGCCGCGCGTTCTGTCACCGGCAAAGACATTCCTGTCAAAATCGGGCCGCGCCGGGCAGGCGACCCAAGCGTTCTTGTCGCCAGTACAGAAAAAGCGACACGCATTCTCGGCTGGAATCCAAGCCATACTTCGGTGACGAAAATCATTGAAGATGCCTGGAACTGGCATTCCGCTCATCCTGCAGGCTACGGAGAAGAGGTTAAGCTATGATCCACCAAACGCTTGCCGGACTCATCCATAAAGCCTTGGCAACTGGATTGATCGAAGGGGACGATATCGATTATGCCCGCAACCAGGTGATGCACTTGCTTCAACTGAACGCCTTCCCGGAAGAAGCTGTCGAACCAACAGACGACAGCATCCCCAATTTATTAGAAGGGCTCATCGACTACGCAGTTGAAAACGGCGTCATCCAAAATCTCTTGGATGACAAGGAAATGCTGTCGGCGAATATCATGAACTGCTTCGTCGCCAGGCCTTCCGCCATCAATGCTGCGTTCAACGATAAATACGCGGAGTCGCCAATCGCTGCGACCGATTATTTTTACGAACTGAGCCAAAACAGCAATTACATTCAGATGAACCGGATCCGAAAAAATATTTCCTATAAGCACGGCAGCCCTTACGGCGAGATGGACATTACGATCAACTTGTCCAAACCGGAAAAAGACCCGGAACAGATCAAACGTGAACGCGAAATGAAGCAAACGCTCAGCTACCCGAAATGTTTATTGTGCAAGGAAAATGAAGGCTACGTGGGGCGGATCGGCTATCCGGCACGCGCCAACCACCGCGTCGTAAAGATTCCGCTCACCGGGGAAAATTGGTATTTCCAATACTCGCCTTATGTCTATTATAATGAACATAGCATCCTTCTATCCGAAGAACACCGCGACATGAAAATCGACCGCGGCGGCTTTGAACGATTGCTGAAGTTTACAGAACAGTTCCCCCACTACTTCGTCGGTTCGAATGCCGATTTGCCGATTGTCGGCGGGTCCATCCTGAGTCACGACCATTATCAGGCGGGCCGTTACGAATTCGCGATGACGCGCGCTGAAGATGCATTTTCGTTCTACTTGGATTCATTCCCGGACATCCGGGCATCTGTCGTCAACTGGCCGATGTCGGTCATTCGCTTGAGAGGCGGAAACATCGATGAACTAGTGGATGCCGCAGATGAGATTTTGCAGATTTGGAAGCAATATTCGGATGAAGCGGCAGACGTCATTGCCTTCACCGGCGATACGCCGCATAATACGATCACACCGATTGCCAGAAAACGCGACGGGCTGTTCGAAATCGATTTGGTGTTGCGAAACAACCGCACGACACAGCAGCATCCTGGCGGGATTTTCCATCCCCACGCAGACGTCCATCACATCAAAAAAGAGAATATCGGCTTGATCGAAGTGATGGGGCTCGCGGTGCTGCCGCCGCGCTTGAAACAGGAACTGGAACAAATCCAGGAATTCCTGCTCGGCGAAACGAATCGTGTAGAACCCGCCCATCAGGACTGGGCAGAACAATTAAAAGCACAATCCGGTCCCATCGCGAACCGCGAACACGCCGAAGCGCTCGTGCGGGAAGAACTGGGCAAGAAATTCGTCCGGATCTTGGAAGATGCCGGCGTGTTGAAAGAAACTCAGGCATTCAAGCGATTTATCCATGCCGTTAATGAACAAAGAGCAGAAACCATTTAACCGCAATTACACAAAGCACTTACATACATGGGAGGGATTTATATGGCAGGCTTAAACTTAATGAATATCCGAAAAGAATACGAAAAAGGGGTCGTGTCCGTTCAGGACTTCAATCTGGAAATCCGCGATAAGGAATTTCTCGTACTGGTCGGCCCTTCAGGCTGCGGCAAGTCCACTACTTTGCGGATGATCGCAGGCTTGGAAGAAATCACCGAAGGCGACTTGTACATCGGCGACAAACGCGTCAACGACGTTTCGCCAAAAGATCGCGATATCGCGATGGTGTTCCAGAACTATGCACTGTATCCGCATATGAGCGTCTACGACAATATGGCGTTCAGTTTAAAGCTGCGCAAAATGAAAAAAGATGAGATCAAGACGCGCGTAGCAAACGCCTCGAGCATTCTTGGCCTTGATGATTATTTGGACCGCAAACCGAAAGCGCTCTCAGGCGGACAGCGCCAGCGTGTCGCTCTCGGACGTGCCATCGTGCGCGATGCTGAAGTATTCTTGATGGATGAGCCTTTGTCCAACTTGGATGCCAAACTGCGCGTACAGATGCGCACGGAGATCCAAAAATTGCATCGCCGCCTGCAAACAACGACTGTCTATGTTACGCATGACCAAACGGAAGCGATGACGATGGCGACTCGCCTGGTTGTCATGAAGGACGGCTTTATCCAGCAAGTCGGCTCGCCGAAAGAAGTATACGACAAGCCGGATAATATGTTCGTCGGCGGTTTCATCGGCTCGCCGTCCATGAACTTCCTGCGCGGGAAAATCGTTGGCGATTCGTTCGTCATGGGCGATGTCAAAGTGCTCGTCCCTGAAGGCAAGCTTGCGACACTGCGCGACCAGGGCTATAAAGACAAAGAAATCGTCTTGGGCATCCGTCCGGAAGACATCCACGATGAACCTTTGTTCCTCGACCATTCACCGCATACGAAAGTGAAAGCTTATGTAGAAGTGGCGGAGTTGATGGGCTCGGAGATCATCTTGTACTCGAATGTGAACGAACAGGATTTCGTTGCGCGCGTAGATGCCCGCTTCAATGTAGAATCCGGCCAGACGATTGACATGGCCTTCGATATGAATAAAGCCCATTTCTTCGATAGCGAATCGGAATTGCGCATTAAATAAAAAGAAACCCGGCAGAAGTTCTGGCCGGGTTTTTCTGTATGTAGAGAAACTCAGGAAACCGTATTTTCCGAAGCTTATCGCTCGCTTTCCGTGGGGCGGGAATCGAGCCTCCTCGTCACTGCGTTCCTGCGGGGTCTCTCAAACCCGCTAGTCCCACAGGAGTCGAGCGAACGCTTCTCCAAATACTCAGACAGGTCATTGACTTCTAAGTGTAGAAAAGGTTAACATCTTTTTTATTTCAAAGCGGATTATAGAATTTTTCAACTGGGCGGTTTTTCCCAAAAATTTTCAACAGTAAAAACCCATGCACTTGCCCCCAACCGTTGGATTGATTTCCAATAGCCGGGCGCTGTGCATGGGTTTTCTGTTTGCTTCTATTACAACTGCTTATACTTTCGCTAAGATGAAGACGCCTTTTGCTTCGAGTTCTACCGTGCCGCTCAATTGCTGGGCAGTCAGCAGCTCTTTATACTGGCTGTCTTTCAAGTCGATCGATTCTACTTTGTTGTTGTGGTTCAATACGAACAAATAGGTCTGGCCGTCTTTGACGCGTTCTGTCGTTTCAACGCCTTGCGGAACAGAAAGCAAGGGCTCGACGCCCGCTTCTTCGCATACGGTTTGCAGGAAATCGACCAAGAACTCTGCGTCCGGGCTCGATGCCACGTACCAGGCTTTTCCTTTTCCGAACTCATTGACGGTGAGGACCGGCATGCCTTGATAGAAATCGGAGCCGTATTCAGCGACTGCTTGCGCGCCTTCTGTGTGGATCAAATCGAACAGCAAATTGCAGGAATAGCTGCCGCTTAAACTTCCGCGCGATCCGTTCACGACGATTTCATTCGTTTCGTCCGGATGCAGCGCGTCGATTTCTTCAGCCCAAATGCCGAGCACTTTGCGCAATTCGCCCGGGTAGCCGCCGAGTGTCACGATATCGGTTTCGTTGACGATTCCGCTGAAGAAAGTCGTGATGAAGGTGCCGCCATTTTCGACGAAGCGTTCGACTTTCGCTGCGTAGCCTTCTTTCACCATATACAAGACCGGCGCGATGACGATGTCGTATTGGCTCAAGTCTTCTTCGACGCCGACCATGTCGACTTGGACGTTCAATTTATACAGCGCATCGTAGTATTTATGAACTTCATTGACATAATCAAGCGACACGGACGGCCCGCTCGAAAGCTCTGTCGCCCAGCGGTTTTCCCAGTCAAAGACAATCGCCACTTTGGCGTTGACGCGCGCATCGAGCAAAGTATCGCCCAACTGGTTGAATTCACTGCCGATTTGCGCCACTTCGTTGAAGACACGCGTATTTTCGTGCCCGACGTGTTCAATGACCGCTCCGTGGTATTTCTCGCAAGCCCCGACCGAACGGCGCAGTTGGAAATAAAGGATCGTATCCGCCCCGCGTCCGATTGCCTGATAGCTCCACAAGCGCATAACGCCCGGGCGCTTCAAGGAGTTGTACGGCTGCCAGTTTTGCTGGCTCGGCGTCTGCTCCATCAGCATGAACGGCTGTCCGCTCTTCAAGCCGCGCATCAAATCGTGCGTCATCGCCGTATAGCTGAACGGCGTATCGATCGCTGGGTAGTTATCCCACGACACAACGTCCATTTCTTTTGCCCACTTGAAATAATCGAGCATCGGATACGTGCCCATCAAGTTCGTCGTGATTGGAATGTTCGGCGTATGCTTGCGGATCGCGTTGTATTCGAGCTTATAGCAATCAAGCAGGCTGTCCGACTGGAAACGCCGGTAATCAAGAGAAATCCCTTGGAAGTCTGAGACGTTGTCTTCGCGCTCTTCGCTGAGCATATTCGGCGCGACGATTTCGTCCCAGTCGTAGAAAGTGTGGCCCCAGAATCCGGTATTCCAAGCTTTGTTGAGCTTTTCGAGCGTGCCGTATTTATCACTCAGCCAGACACGGAAAGCGTCCTGGCAATTATCGCAATAGCAATAGCCGCCGTATTCATTGGACACATGCCAAATCAAGACCGCTGGATGGTCTTTGTAGCGCTCGGCCAGTTTGTCGGCGATTTTCTCGGAATACTCGCGGTACGTCGGGCTGTTCGGGCACGAGTTGTGGCGGCTACCGAATTTGCGTTTTCTGCCGTAGAAATCAACGCGCAACACGTCGGGGTATTTTTTCGCCATCCACGCAGGATGCGCCGCCGTGCTTGTAGCGAGGCATATGTAAATGCCGTTTTCGTACAAGCGGTTGATTTTGTCATCGAGCCAGTCGAAGTTATATGTGTCTTCGTTCGGCTGATTGAGCGCCCATGAAAAGACGTTCAAGGTCGCGACGTCGATGCCAGCAAGCTTGAACATGCGCACATCTTCGTCCCAGATTTCTTGTGAATCCCATTGTTCCGGGTTATAGTCCCCGCCGTGCCAAATCTTCGGCAATTTATCGTTGATCATTTGATTCCATCCCTTCTATGTATGTTGAACCAAGAATTTTCACCATCGATATTCCGCGAAGCAGCTTCGCTTTCCTGCGGGCTTGCACCGAACTAACTTGGGCTTAGACGCCCAAGTGGATTTCGGCACTTCGCTTTCCCGCGGGAGTCTCCGCTGTTTCGCTCCATATCTTATAAATTAGGGAAAAACGGACAACATCTTCTTAGCATTAGTTTTCAGTCAAGCTTCGGCTCATCGAGCAATTGGATTTGATCAGTTGTTGTATGTTCCAGTTCCAATACGACGATTTCGTTGTGTTGTTTTTTCAATAACGGGCCTGGCAAGTACAGGCGTTGCTGCGGGCCGGCGGTGTTCCAGTAGCGGCCTAGGTTAAAGCCGTTGATGAAGACATTGCCTTTGTTGAACCCTTGCGTGTCGACATAGGTATCCAAGCCTTCTTCAGCATCAAACGAGCCGCGGAAGAATTTCGGGAAGCGCGGGTCTTGTCCCGTTCCGTAGTTTTTCGGCAACTGCTCGAGTTCCACTTTGAACATGTCCCAGTGGAAGAAATACTGTTCGCCGAGCCATAAGTTGTTGACCAAGCCTTTCGGGTCGGTCAAATGCTCTCCGTAATTGGCGCGTCCCATGTTTTCCACAAGAATTTCGAGCGTGTTCACCGCTTCCGGGAAATCGAGTGTCAGCATTTTTTCCTCGTCGTTGATATACGTCGTCGCGACGTGGCGGCCGTTGATGTAAATAAACCCGCGATCGCGGATGTCTTTGGAACTGACTTTCAATTCGCCCCGCCGATTGACGGTCGTTCGGTACAACGAGTAGCCGTAAGCCTGGCCAATATCTTCCATGGAAAGCGGCACAATATGCTCGACTTTCTCGCTGATATCTTCCAACACATCGAACAAACTGGCCGATTCGGTCAGCGTAACAGTTCCGTACGCTTTCGCAGAGACGCTCTCCTCAAAATCGGCTGGTACTTCCCGATACTCACGCAACACTTCTTTAACCGCCTTGTATTTTTCCGTAATCGCGCCGCCTTCAGTCAGCAAGCTATCGTAATCGTAGCTGGTGATCGTCGGATAATAGACATCGTAGTGATTGGCGCCGTTCATGAAGCCGAAGTTCGTTCCGCCGTGGAACATATAGAAATTGACGGAAATGTTCTTTTCCATGATCTCCTTGAAAACCGAAGCAACGTCGTCCCCGCTGCGCACGGTATGTTCCCCTGACCAATAATCAAACCAGCCGATCCAAAACTCGGCCACCATTTTCGGCGAACCCGGTTTGAAAGCTTCAAGCGCATCGAACGATTCATCCACGCGCGACCCGAAGTTCAAAGTCGTCGTCACATCCGGCATCGAGCCTTGCGTGATAAAGTCTGGGCCGTCTGAAGTGAACAAGAACGTATCGAGCCCGTGCTGTTTGTATTGTGCTTTAAAGAAATCAAGGTATGCCGAATCATTGCCATATGCGCCGTATTCGTTTTCGATCTGCATGGCAATGACCGGGCCACCGTTTTGATACAGATGCTTAGTGAATTTCGGCAGCAACTCCGCAAAATAATCTTCCACATCCCCGAGAAAAGCCGGATCGCTGCTTCGCAACACCAAATTTTTGTCTTTCATCAGCCAAGACGGCAAACCGCCCATTTCCCACTCTGCGCAAATATACGGCGCCGGGCGCAGAATGACATACAGCCCTAAGCGATGAGCCAGCTCGATAAAGCCTTCGATATCCGCCATTCCGGAAAAGTGGAATTGGCCTTTTTTCGGTTCATGGAAATTCCACGGGATATAAGTTTCGACCGTATTCAGCCCGAGCGCTTTTAATTTCTGCAAGCGGTCTTCCCATTGTTCAGGCACAGTGCGGAAATAATGCATGCCACCTGACAATATTTGGAATTTATCTCCTTCAAAATAAAACGATCCATTTTTAGCAGTCAGCACATCGACGCCTCCTATGTATGATTCCGCAAGGCGTTTTAGCTTTGCGGAACTGTTCAGTTACACTCGCGTTAATTTATAAATAATAGAAGAAAAATCAGAAGGATGTTGATTTTTGCGGTAGCGGTTAAGCTGCACGCCTGCTCCCATCAATTCATCCCCGTAAAACGTATCGTCGATCCCGTCGATGGCGTATTCGAATTCGGGGTTGAGCCCTTTGAAGAATGCGCGTGCATATCCAGGGTTCGGTTTGGCGAGAACTTGGTAATAACCGAATATCGCTTCGCTCTGGTCATCTGACACGACCATCCAACTCGTAACGTTGCCGTCTTCTGCGAACGGGCTTGCTAGCCGGTAAAACTGGCCTTTTTGAATGAGCGAACGGTTTTCTTTGTAGAAAGCGATTTGCTCCGTAACGATAGCTTTGTCTTCATCATCCATCTTCGTGACATCAAGTTCGTAGCCGAATGCGCCAAAATACGCGACATCTGCCCGCGTCTTCAGGCTCGTGATACGTCCCACTTGATGATTCGGCACTGCAGAGACATGCGCGCCCATCGAGCTGATCGGATAGACCATCGACGTGCCGTATTGGATCTTCAAGCGCTCGACCGCATCGGTGTCATCACTCGTCCACCCTTGCGGCGCGTAATAAAGCATTCCTGGGTCGAAGCGGCTGCCGCCTCCCGCACAGGATTCGAACAAGACATCCGGAAATTCCGAAGTCAATCGTTCGTACAAGGAATAGACGCCGAGGATATAGCGGTGTGCGACTTCACGCTGGCGGTTCGCCGGCAATTCCAATGAACCGATTTCAGTCATATAGCGGTTCATGTCCCATTTCACATAGGAAATCGGCGCATCGCGCAGCACGCCTGCTACCAAGTCGTGGATATAATCCACCACTTCCTGACGGGAGAAATCCAACACGAGTTGATTGCGCCCGTGCGAGCTTTTGCGATTCGGCACATGGATGATCCAGTCCGGATGCGCTTTGTACAATTCGCTTACTTTCGAGACCATTTCCGGTTCGAACCACAAACCGAATTTCATTCCCAAATCGGTAATGTTTTTCGCCAATTGGCTGATGCCGCTCGGCAATTTGCGCTTGTCTTCAAACCAATCGCCGAGAGACGTGGTGTCCGCATCGCGCTTGCCGAACCAGCCGTCGTCCAGGACGAACAGCTCCACTCCTAATTCCTTGGAAGACTTTGCGAGTTCCAAAATTTTCGTTTCATCGAAATCAAAATACGTTGCTTCCCAGTTATTGATTAACACAGGGCGTTCCCGGTCGCGCCATGTTCCGCGCGCCAAGCGGTTTCGGTAAAGCTTATGATAAGTCTGGCTCATGTCGTTCAAGCCATCCGTCGAATAAACCATTACCACTTCCGGCGTCTGGAAACTTCCGCCGCTTTCCAACAGCCAATTAAAATCAAATGGGTTGATGCCGATCATCAAACGCGTCACGTCGTAATGGTCGACTTCCACTTGTGCCAGAAAATTGCCGCTATAGACCAAACTCACGCCATACACTTCGCCGTGATGTTCGGTGGTAGATGGGCGTTTCAGCGCTAGAAACGGATTTTGCTGGGCACTGCTCGTGCCTCTTGTGCTGCTGATGCTTTGAAGGCCTGGCACCAATTTGCGGTTGTGGATATGGCGCTCCCTGACCCACGCACCGGACAATTGCACCATCTCGAAATCCGAATCCGGCAAATCGATGCTGGCACTCATTGCTCTCGTCAAATTGACGTCTCTTTGGCCGTGATTAATAAAGCGGGCAGAGCGAGTGATGGCGTTCAGTTGTTCAAAGACGCTATAGGATAGCTGGATCTCCACATCGATCGCTTCGTCGTACAAAGAAATCTCCAAGGTGGTCGCTTCTTCGTCTTGCTCGACATATGTCGCGGGCAAGCCAGCGAGCTTGTTTTTCCCTTGATAGATGGTGTGATTCTGATAGACGAAGTTCGTAATGCGGCTGCCGCCTTGTTGCAGCACTTGATACGCCGGCTCGCGGAAATCCGTCGTTCCGTATGCCGGGTATTCCTGTTTGAGAATATCGAGCGAGAACACCAAATCGCCTTCATAGACGCAAGCGGTATTCGGCATTTCCTCGATATGAAACAAGCGCTCGAACGAGTCCCGGTGGCGCAGTTTCTTGCCGTAATACAGCTGCCCGAGCTGTTCATTTTTCAAGATGCTGAAAATATAGCTGGTCTTGCCGGTTTGCAGATGAAACTCACGTGTAGCGTCGTTATATAAAATCGGCACAATTTACCTCCTACTTGAACTTTTAGAAGTTGTGTTGATATTCCGCAAAGCAGCTACGTTTTCGCGGCCACAAGATATGGATCATGCAGCTGGTGCGGAAGGACGTTACGGGTTTGCAGAGTCTACGCTATTTTGCTTCATATCTGAATTGGCAGTAGTTGAAAAGTAGAGTTGCTTTTCTTTAATGCATTCGTTAGCGCCGGCTCGTCCACGGGCTAGGCGAAGCAAGAAGACAGGTGATTTTCCTGGCTTCTTGCGGGAGCCATGCCCAAAGCGGCCGAAGCGGCGTTTAAGGCAACAAGTCTTTAACTAGTGATATGTCCCATTAAACTAACTTTCATTTAACCCTTAACCGAGCCCATCATGCCTGCAACAAAGTGCTTCTGCATGAGGAAGAACACAAGCGCGGTCGGCAATGTTGCGATGACGATGGCTGACATGATGACACCGTAGTCTGGCGAGTAGCTCGAGCCGAGATTGGAGATCAACAGCGGAATCGTCCGTTTTTCCGGCGACTGCAAAATGACCAATGGCCATAGGTAGTTATTCCAGCTGTTCATGAAGGCGATGATCGCCGCAGCTGCGTAAGTCGTTTTCATCGTCGGCACATAGATTCGGAAAAAGACGCCGATCTCACTCAAGCCATCGATGCGCCCCGCTTCCACCAAATCTTTCGGAAACATCTTGGTATTTTGGCGGAAAAAGAAAATGAAGAACGCCGTCGTCGCTGTCGGCAAAATGACCGCGCCGAGCGAGTCGATACCGATAAGCGGTGCCGTTTCACTGATACTGCCGAACATGCGGTACAAAGGAATCATGATCGCCGCAAACGGAATCATCATCGACAACAGCAAAATGGTGAAGACGATGTCTTTTCCTTTGCTGCGATGGATTTCAAACCCGTAGCCCGCAAGAGATGCCAACAACAGCGTCAAGAAGGTCGTAATGACCGCGATAATGGATGAATTGATCAACGCTGGAACGATGTCGACGGTCGCAAAAAGGGTTTTAAAGTTTTCGATTAAATGCGTTCCTGGAAGTAAACGCCCTTGCGTCACATCGACCGATTTATTGGTGATGCTGGTGAGCATCCATAGGAATGGGAAAATGGAAACAATCGCCGCGACACTGAGAAACGTATAGATGAAGATTCGTTTTAAACTGTTCATTTTTTCTCACCCGCCACTCTGAATTGGATAATTGAAAGGATCACCACGAGAATTACGATGACGTAGGAAACGGTTGATGCGTAACCGAAGTCAGGCGTGTATTCAAATGACAAGTTGTAAATGTATTGCGAAATCGAAATGGTCGCATTCCCAGGGCCGCCGTTGGTGATGTTGACGATTTCGTCAAAGATCTGCAACGTACCGATCGTTGACGTAATGGACGTGAACAAAATGATCGGCTTGAGCATCGGAACCGTAATTTGGAAAAATTGCTGGAACGAACTAGCGCCATCAATTTTGGCCGCTTCGTAAATGGATTTGTCGACGTTTTGCAATGCCGCCAAATAGAAAATCATGTTATAGCCTGTCCATCTCCACGTAATGGCCAAAATGATGACCACTTTCGCCCAAAACGGGTCAGCCAAGAAATTGACCGTCTCGGAGATAAAGCCAAAATTCAGCAAGAATTGGTTGATAATGCCATCGATGCCAAACAAGTATTTAAAGACGACCGAATAGGCAACGAGTGATGTGACACACGGCAGGAAGATGGCAATCCTGAAGAAGCTTTTGAACTTCAGTTTCGGGTCATTCAGTAATACGGAGAAGAATAGCGCCAATACAATCATTAACGGCACTTGGATCAACAAGTAGATTGTCGTATTGGTCAGTGCTGCGATAAAGGTCGGGTCTCCGAACAGGCGGCGCCAGTTATCGAGCCCTACATATTCCAGGTTCGCGCCCATTCCGGATTGGAAAGACAACAGGAACGCTTGAACCATTGGGTAAAAGTTGAAGATGGTGATGGCGAGGATCGAGACAATGATAAACAGCCAACCCACTTTTTTCTTGAAAAAGACACCCGTTTTTTGGCGCCTGCTTTCTTCGTATTTCGTACGAACCGGGAGATCCACTTCGGCTTTTTTTGTTCCTAGCTGGCTCATGCTTTTCATTCCTCCTATAAAAAAACCTTGAGCTGTGCCCAACTGGTAAGTGATAAAGCACTTCTACCAGTTCGTCGGCGTCAACTCAAGGCTTCATTTATTTCCGATCAATTATTTGAGTTGTGCTTCAGCTTGCCCTTGGACATTTTCAAGTACTGTATCCAGTTCTGCGCCGTTCAAATAATCTTGCATTCCAGTGACCAGGATATCTTCGATCGCGTACGTGTGAAGGCCATAGTTAACTGCTGGAATTTCGTCTGTCCATGTAGAAAGGTCTGTGATGAGCTGCTGTCCGCCGAAGAATTCATCTTCCACTGCGTATGCATCCCCTTCAGCTGCCGGTGAGTAAGTCCCAAGAGCGCCGATGTCTTCTACAAGCGTTTGATACAAATCAGGATTTGAACCGAATGTGTTCAAGAGGAAGTCTGCTGCTTGTTCTTTGCCGTCCACATTCAACACATACCATGAGCTGCCGCCTAGGTTGGACGAGTTAACCGCGCCTTCCATATCCAAGCGAGGCATTGGAACGACTGCCCAGTTGCCGGATTGGTCAGCTGCTTGCTTGACGCTTGGCGTGATCCAGTTTCCTGTTGGCACACTCGCTACTTCGCCGCTGTTGAAAGCGCCGACAAATTGGCTCCAGTCAGAGACGATTTTCGCGATGTCCGCATCCATCATTTCTTTGTATGTTTCAAAACCGGCTTCAAGTGTTTCGTTTCCTGCGATGTTCGGTGTCGAACCATCTTCTTCCACATACCAAGATCCGTTTGTCTGGATCATCATGCGCACTTGCGCCAAATCGTTCGGATCCAAAGTCAGCATGTTCTTGCCTGTTGCTTCTTTGACGTCTTTCCCGATTTCGATGTATTCCTGCCATGTGATGTCAGTTACGTCTTCAACTGAGTAGCCGGCTTCTTCCAAATAGTCTGTACGCACATAGAGTGCTGCTACGCCTGAGTCGAACGGCAATCCGTATTGTTCGCCGTCGTAGCTCGTCGTGGCGATTTTATAATCTGCAAAGTCGTCAGAATTGATGACGTCCGTCAATGGATGGAAAGCATCCGGATAAGCTTGCAGGAAGCTTTGTGCACGGTAATCTTCAATCAAGACAATGTTCGGCATGCCGTTTGTTGTCCCTGAGCTGAGCCCCGTGTTAAGTTTTTGGATAATATCGTCTTGTGCATTTTCAATGATGTTCACTTCGTAATCGCCGTCGCCATTGTACGCTTCTTTTGCGTTTTCAAGAGCTGCAATGTTGAAAGCCGGATCCCAAGCCCATGCCGTAATCTCGTCTACGTCAGCTGAACCTTCTGATCCACTGCCACCGCTCGCCTCTTCATCCCCAGAAGAACAAGCTGCTAACGCGGCCATGCTCGCTGCCGCCAAAAACATAAGATTAAACTTCTTCATTTGAAATCCCCCTTTTTGTAAGCGCTTAACTTTTCGCCTTGTAAACAGTATAGCGGCCAAAAAAAAAAGATTGTTAGCACAATCTTTAGGTATTCTATCCGAAAATTTTTAGACATTTCAATTTTCTCTCTTTTTTCTAGTACTATTATTAGGTTCTTGGAATTTCGTTGGCTTTTGGGGAACAAATAAATCAGAGATAGAAAAATAGAATTTTAAAATCGCTTCAGGTGGGCGCTTTCCGCGGACACGGCTTCAGCCGCTTCCCTCGCTTACGCTCAGTCCAGGGTCTTCAGCTCGTGCTATTTCCGCAGGAGTCGCCACCTTCCGCTCTTTCGGATGAACTATTGAATAGATATGTAGCAAAATAGCGCAGACTCCTTGGGGAGCAGAAACGGAGGTGGCTTTCCAACTCCGTTTCGACGAAGTGCTGAAATCCATTCGGGCGTTTAGCCCGAATTAGTTCAGCGCAAGCCCCCAGGAAGCGAATTAGTGAAGCGGAGCTGAGCCAATTCGTTTGCGATGCTCGAACAGAGTGAGAGTAGAGCAAAGCTTTTCAGCTGTTTTGCGGAATATCGCTTATAAAGAAATCTAAAAAATTCATTCAACTTACACCATGACTTTCTGAAGCGGCAATTCCACTTTAACTTTCGTGCCTTCGCCTTTGACGCTTGAGATGTCTACGCCGTATTGTTCGCCGTAAAGCATCTGGATGCGTTCGTGGACATTGCGGATGCCAATGCCGCTGAACAGGTGGCGTTTTTCCTTGATGTCTTCTTTTGTGTGGTCGCCTTTGATTTCCATGCCATCGCCATTATCCACGATTTCGCATAATAAATTGTCGCCTTTTTGAGCCACTAGAATTTGCACAAAGCCTTGTTTTTTCTCATTGAAGGCATGGAAAAACGCATTTTCGATAAAAGGCTGCAGAATCAATTTCGGTAATTGGCACTCCAGGCAATCCGGCGAAATGAAAAAATTGACTTTGATGCCGTCGCCGTAACGCGATTGGTTGATCAGCACATAGTTTTTCAAATCCGCTATTTCCTGCTCCACGGTGATGGTCTGCTCGACATTGCTGAGCGCATTTTGCAGCAGCGCAATCAAGGCGTGGATCATATCGGTCGCTTGCTCTTTTTTGCCTTGCTGGATCATGAACTTGATCGACGCCAAGGTGTTGTAGATAAAATGCGGATTGATCTGGTGCTGCAGCGCCATCAATTCAGCGCTGCGCTGCTTTTGCTGGGCCTGTATCGCCAAATCCACGTATTCCTGTAATTCATTGAGCATCGAGTTGAATGCATTGGCGATTTTCTTCGCTTCGTAGCCGCCGGTTTCTGCGACCGGCACGTTGAAATCGTGTTTTGCCATGGTCGAGATTTGCTTGACCAGGCGGCTGATCGAATTGGTCATGCGCCGCGAAATGATAAACACGACGATGACCGCGAGCAACACGATGCCAAGGCTGATCAGCAGGATTTCCCTCGTATTGATGAGGTTGGCGAGCACCGCGTCTTTGTCGACAAGATTAACCAAATACATATTATAAGTCGGCAAGTATTGCGCCATCAGCATATAATCCTTGCCGAACACTTCCACGTCTTTATATTCCAATCCCTCATCGTCTACTTCTTTTGCCAAAGACATCAACTCAGGCGCTTCTTGGCCGATCATTGCCTCTTGATTGCCGGAAACGATTTTCCCTTCAGCATCGACCAGCATCACTTCGTTTTCTTCGCTCGTATAGCCTTCGTAAAATTGCTTGAGCTGCGCTTCACGGATCGGGAAGTATAAGACGCCGTAAATCTCGCCGGTCGACCGCTCCATCAACGCCTTGGTCGCGACGATCATCGGCTCATCCGCAAACGATGTGGACGGCATAAACTGATAGATTATCCGGTTGGGCCGATTAATCGTGTTCTGCGAAATTGGATGGCTGCGCAACGCTTCCCACGACACCGGCCAATTTGTGTAGTTTACATTATACAAGCGCTCGTTGTTGCCGAGCACGATCATATTGGCATCATACGACTCGACGGTCCGATAAATGCGCTCGATCTGCTCACTGATGTCGTGATAAGAGCTATAGGTTTCCAAAGTAGTGGCGTCCGTTTGTGTCAGCACCCGTTTAATCGTGCCGTTGTTTTGTACTTCATTCGTGGCCGCAACGATCGCGAAGCTATAGTCTTCGAACTCGTTTTCGATCTGTTCCAAAGCTTTCGTGTTCGAAATGCTGAAAGTGTCCATGAACAAATCGGACGACATGCGGATCGAACTGAACGTGATCAATAAGGAAACCGCCACGATGCTGATGACCATGATCAAGAACATTTTGATGAACAAGCTGTTATTTCTTAAGATGCGAAAGGCCTTTTTCTTCATGTTCATTGCGGGCTTGGAGCTCCTTTCGATAGCTTCCTGGAGACATCCCGGTTATGCGCTTAAACACTTTGCAATAATAGCTGTGCTCCGAATAGCCGACCATGCCACTGATGTTGGAGATGGATACTGTGCTGTTTTCCAATAGTTCCATCGATTTCTTGATGCGCACACGGTTCAAGTATTCGCTGAAGCCTTCTTTATGGTGCGTACTGAAATAAGACGACAAGTACGATGCATTAAAATGGAAATGGTTGGCGATTTCCGACAAACGCAACGGCTCCGTGTAATGAAGTTCGATATATTCAAGGATCTTATCGAGGTTATTGGATTCGCCCGCTTTATCCCCCAAATGGATAATTTCCTTTGTTTCTTCGAGGAACTCACGGAGCAAGCCTAACGCTTCATTGACATCGGCAGCTTCGTTGATTGTCGAGAAATAGCTGTATTTTTTCTGTTCGAGCTCTTCGGTGTCGTATTTCATGGCATCCAATAATACGACGATGTTGAAGACGATATTGCCCAAAAACGACTTGAACTCAAAGCTGTCATTATTGTAGCGCCCAGACAAATAGTCCACATGGTTTTCCAAATAAGTGAACGCTGCATTGAACAACCGGTCCTTGAACATCTCGATAAAATGATTCAAATCGAAAGTCGCTTGTTTTTCATTTTCCTGCGGCAATTCACCAAAGATGAACAGCTTGTCTTCCGGCAAATAAAATGCATATTTTTTCATCTTCGCGCAGCCTTCATCGTATGCTTTCTTTAAATCTTCGATGGCATCTACAGGCTCGCACATCATCCATTCGGCCTCTGGCAATTGGGCCGCCTGCTGTTTGATGGCTTGTTTAATGGTATCCAGTTGATGCGGATGAAAATTCAGCAACAGCAACGCATCGGCTTCGCTGGAATTCAAGGCGAAAATCGGCAATTCTTCCAGCATGGAGCGCTCCAAAGCCGTTTTCAGCTGGAGCGGATCGACGCTTTTTCCGCGGATCGCCACTAAAACGAAGTGGCTGTTCGGCAGAATGTCGGATAGCCCGTCCCGTTCGACAGGCAAATGATAGCCTTGAATCACGCTCTCCAACATCTCTTCTGTCGTTGGTTCGGCTTGGGCAGCCATCACACAATGATGCAATCCCGGAATACGGTTCACTACGCGGTTTAATATTTTCAATAGCTCAGGGCCGTTGAGTTTCGGCTTTAAAATATAATCGGCAACGCCGTTCTGGAACATCGAACGCACGTATTCAAAGTCTTCGAAACTGCTCAACACAATAAATTCGGTGTCAGGAAACTCCATCTTCCCTTCTTTCACCAAATCGATGCCGTCCATGATCGGCATAACGATGTCCGTGATGACGATATGCGGTGCAAATTCTGCAATCAAGCCCATCGCTTCTTTGCCGTTCGAAGCTTCTCCAACAATTTGAAAGCCTTCCTGTTCCCAGGCAATATAATTGATGATCCCCTGCCTGATCAGCATCTCGTCGTCGACAATCAGGACCTTGCACACTTCTCCCATGATTTTACCCCCATCATATGAAACTCTTTGGTACATTCCGAGCCCTTAAGCCATCTCTCTCTGCTTGACACGCTCGACCTGCCCATCTCCGTGGCAATTCTCTGAATCCTTTTCTTGTTGATATGTTACCACCTTTTGAGCGGATTGGGATAGTTCCCAAGTTCTGACTCCCGGTAGAAGGTGACATCTGGATGAATTGTGTCTTGCACAGGGACGGTTTCATACCTACATCCACTCTCCGCGCGTTTTCAGTGCTCTAAATTGTGTCGTGCACAGGGACAGCCACAGAGTTTTTTCTCTTTTTCGCTAGGTCTTGTCACCAGTCTGCTGTAGAATAAAGCAAAACTTATTTCGCGTTCAATATGATATCGAGCAATCAAAGGAGCATGAATAGCCATGAAAAAAGCCCAATTGAAAAATAGAATTGATGTTGCAAACAAACGAAAAAAAGCGGACTTAGTTATTCGGCATGCATCCATCGTCAATGTCTACACGAAAAGCTTGACGGCCGGTGATGTGGCAATCACCGACGGCGTGATTGTCGGAATCGGAGACTATGAAGGCATACAGGAAATCGATGCCACCGGAAAATTCATCGCGCCGGGCTTGATCGATGCCCATGTCCACATCGAGTCGTCCATGGTGACGCCGCAACAGTTCTCACAAGTCGTGCTGCCGCACGGCGTGACAATGGTCATCACCGCCCCGCACGAAATCGCCAATGTCAGCGGAACGACGGGACTTGAATTCATGTTGAAAGATGCAGAGCAGGCCATGCTCGACATTAAAATGATGCTGCCGTCATGCGTTCCGGCGACGCCTTTTGAAAACGCTGGCGCCCGGCTGTCCGCTGAAGACTTAGTCCCTTTTGCCAGTCGCGATTCAGTGCTTGGCCTGGCGGAAGTGATGGATTTCCCCGCGGTGCTTCAAGGAGAAGAAGCGATGCTCGATAAACTATTGCTGAGCCGGCAGATCGACGGCCACGCAGCAGGCCTCACTGATAACGATATCAACGTCTACGGCACCGCCGGCATTCTGACGGATCATGAATGCGTGACAAAAGACGAGATGACAGCGCGCATCGAACGCGGCCTTTACGTCATGCTGCGCGAAGGTTCGGTCGCAAAAGATCTCCACGCACTGCTTGAAGGCGTGACTGAACAAAACGCTCATCGCTGCTTGTTCTGCACCGACGACAAGCATCTCGATGATCTAATCGAAGAAGGCAGCGTCGATCATAATATCCGGACAGCAATCCGCTCCGGAATCAACCCCATCACCGCCATTTCGATGGCGACGCTGAACGCTGCCCAATGTTTCGGGCTGCACCAAAAAGGCGCCATCGCTCCCGGCTACGACGCGGATTTTGTTGTGCTCGATAATTTGGAAGAATTCACGATTGCGGAAGTCTATAAAGGCGGGCAATTGGCGGCGAAAGACGGCCGCTACGCTGGACCCGTTCAAGAAGATAGCGAAACGGCAACTGTGCGAGACACGGTGCGCATTGCCGGGCTATCCACAGAAAATCTGCAAATTCCAATGGAGGCGAATGCGAGCGCCCATATTATCGGCATCAATCCGAACAAATTGATTACCGAACATTTAATTGAAAAAGTACCAGTCGCCGGCGGATACTTTGTTTCGGATGCGGCAAGCGATCATTTAAAAATCGCCGTCATCGAACGCCACCGGGCGACTGGCAATATCGGACTCGGCATCGTCAAAGGGCTTGGCCTCCAAGACGGCGCCATCGCCACAACCGTAGCGCACGATTCCCATAACATCATTGTGGTCGGGACAAATGATGAGGATATGTTGGCGGCAATTCGTGCACTGCAAGAGCTACAAGGCGGGCTAGCCGTCGTCCAAAACGGCAAAGTCTTGGCCAGTTTATCGTTGCCGATTGCCGGATTGATGTCCGATCAACCGTTCCCTGCTGTTTATAATCAGCTCAAGGCAATTGACCAAGGCCTCCTGCAAATTGGCGCCCCAACGCATTTCAACGCCTTCCTGACTTTGTCGTTTCTGTCGCTGCCGGTCATTCCCCACCTGAAACTGACCGATCGCGGATTGTTTGATGTCGCGAGCTTCCGGCATATCGAGGTAGTGGTTCGGGGAGAGTAGTCCCTGTGCACGACACAATTCAAATGCCGATGATCACTCCAGAACGTTGGCATAACTGTATTTCCGTGTTGGGCGTTGCTGTTTTTGCCCCTGTGCATGACACAATTTAAGCGAAAAAGGAACGCAGCTACCGGATGTATCCCAGCACTGCGTTCCTTTTTTAAATATGGAAATAAAAGAGAAATTGACTTTTATTTCATTTATTTATACTATAATGACAAACGAATTGGCCAGCATTTAATTGGTACTTTGCGGAGGAGAATGCTAATTGATATTAGATCTATTGACTATCTTTTTTATTTTATTGCCGATTTCCATCCTGATCCACGAACTGGGGCATGCTTTACCGATTGTGCTATCGACAAAATCTGGCGAGGCGAATATTTTTCTAGGCACGCCGCATAAAGAAAATAAGTTGGCATTCAGCATCCGCAAGATTCATTTTTACCTCGGATGGGGTTTTTCAGGGTTCTGTCTTGTTTCTAATTATAAAGACATCCCTCCCTTATCACACACACAGCGACTCTTCATTGATGTCGGCGGCCCGATGTTTTCTCTAGTCGCCGGAATCATAGCTTATGGTGTGTCTATCAGCAGTGCAGGCAGCTTTCAATATGCTTATCCGTTTGCTGCGGTCAATTTCTGCCTGTTTCTCACGAGCGTAATTCCCGTTACATATCCAGGGTTTTTCGGCGCATTGGCGGGCTATCCATCCGATGGCCTGCGCATCTATCAAAATATCCGCGGTAAGGTCACCGATAAAACGATCGGCTAAAAAGTCTTTTTATTGTTTCTGTGTCCCTGTGCACGACACAATTCTACTCATAGAAAATGAGCGACAATATTGATTTGGCTGCGGTCGTTACTGTTGGATAAACGTATTTATCCCTGTGCATCACACAATTTAATTTCAACACCCCAACACAAAAATGCATGAAGAACTTCCCCTAATATCGGGAATATTCTTCATGCATTTTTTGCTGGTAGTATATTTTGCACTGGAGGTTCAAGCATAGGGACAGTCAGTGCACAATAACCACATTCCCTTTTTTCATCCCGCTCTCCACGTAATGATGCGCCTGAGCTAACTCTTCGAGTGGAAAAGTACGATCAATGACCGTCTCGAGCTTTCCTTTTGCAGATAAATCGACTAAATAGCGCAAGTCATCGGCTTTGTAATCCGCTACACCCACAAACACTTTCCCTGCACCTTTCCTTCTCCCACTAAACTTCCGTAGGACTTGGCCAAGGCTCGGATTGCCAATTAAGTAAATGCCTGTTGGTTTCAACGAACCCATGGCTTGTGAAAACGTATTTTTCCCTACAATGTCAAAGATGGCGTCATACGTTTCGCCACTAGCCGTAAAATTTTCCCGCTCATAATCAATGACCTTGTCCGCCCCGATTGATAAAAGCATGTCCAGTTTTTCCTGCCGGTCGATCGCTGTCACTTCAGCTCCTGCATGTTTCGCGAGCTGGACAGCGATTGTGCCGATGCTGCCGCCTGCTCCAAGAATCAATACTTTTTGCCCGGCTTGGATATTAGCTTTCCGTAGAAAAAATAAAGCATTCATCCCGCCTGTCGGAATCGTTGCGGCCTGCTCATAATCCAGCTCTTTTGGCATTTGGACGATCGCATAACGTTCTGGCAAACACACATACTCGGCGTTCGCACCGAGTTTCATTCCGGTCGACCCGACTACACGGTCGCCTTTCTTGAAGTGTTTCTGGCTTTCGCCGACCGCCTCCACCACACCGGCAAATTCCTGTCCCAAGACTTTCATTCTCGGCTTACGGACACCGAACAATAAACGCATTGGAAGATGCAAATACAGAGGAAAAGTAAAGCTGCGCATCTCGCAATCCCCTGCAGTGACAGTAGATGCCAGGACTTTGATGCTGATTTCGTTGGCTTTTGGCAGCGGTTGTTCAAGCTCCTGCAACTCTAGCCTATCCGGAGTTCCATAACGCGTGCAGACCATCGCTTTCATGTGTCTTCTCCCCTTTTCTACAATTTGGCCATGTCTTCCTCAAGCATCATTGCCTGTAGCTTGCATGGTTTCCTTGGAGTGGATCGACTTTGGAATGCTCAATGACCAGCAGGTGATGGAATTCCATCCAACTAGCTGCCAATCGGATACTTCATTACTTCCACTTTGATGCCGCCTATTCCTGCCCTAGGCTAGATGGATAGCTGGTAAATTGTGTCTTGCACAGGGACGCGACCCGACTATACACGGCAGAAAAACCAGCAACGCCGCCATTTCTGTCTGAGCGAATTGTGCCGTGCACAGGGACATCAGGACAATAAAGGAATTCTGTTGCGGTATTTCTCCACAAGTCGGTGGTTGTGGCCATCTGCCCCATCAATATTACCACTTAAAAAAACAGGCGGTTCGAATCCTTCGGCTGCCATCAGGGCAATCGCTTCAGCGAAGATGGCGTTCAAGATGGCGGCTCCCGTCACAGTTGACGTAGGGCCGAACGGGACTTTTACTTTGGCATCTGAAAGGATGGCGTCTCCAGCGACAGAATGGTTGTCTATGGCAAGATCGACAGAGTTATATAAATATTTTCCGCTGCTATGCCGGGAAGGCTGGCTTTGTGAATATGCCAGGGAAGTCAGCCCGATGACATACACGCCATTTTCACGCGCGTGATTGGCCACATCCACGGGCACGGGATTGCGGCCTGAAGTGGATAATACAATCAGCACATCTCCAGGACGAAAATCTTGTTCCGCTAGAAAACTCGCGGCGTAATCCGGCTGCCGTTCCAATTGCGAGGAAGTAACGGCCCCTTCATGAAGCATCAGCGGTTCTATCAATATCGGCTTGATTGGCACCAATCCGCCCGCACGGAAAAATACTTCTTCCGTCAAGATATGCGAATGCCCACAGCCGAACAGTTGGACGATATTGCCCCGCTTTATCGCTTCGGCCACTTTTCGTGCCGCTTCGGTCATATTCTCTTTTTCACATGCTTCAATCGCTTGGAGCTTTTCTTGTATTTTTTCAAAGTACGTAGTTAACATTTATCCCAGCTCCCTGCTTATTCAAATAACCAGTGGCTTATCAGTTCCTTTAGATAGCTCGTTTTACGCACCTATGCCACTTCGGTTTGCTCCACAGAATGGGGGCCACTGAATTCACTTTCTTTAACGCTTAATTTCGGTAATGAATTTATAGCGGTCTGCGCGGTAGATGCTGCGGACCACTTCAAAGGGCTGCCCGTTCGTTAAGTAACTGGCTCTTTCTATGAGCAGGATCGCCGAGGGAACATGGATCTGAAGCAGTTCCGCATCCTCCTGTTTAACGAGTGCCGCTTCCATGCGCTGCTTTGCATGGCTGATCATCAATTGTTGCTCCTGCTCAATTAATAAATAGAGAGAGCCTTTTAACGCTTCTTTGCTGAGCTGGGGGAAAAGTTTGATCGGAAGGTACGTCTTTTCAAGTGCCATCGGCTTGTCATCTGCATAACGGATTCTCTCCACGTAAAAAACCTTTTCGCCGCTTTTCAGCTGAAGCTCTTTTGCGATGTCCGGGCTGGGAGTCATTTTTTCGAAACGAATCAGTTTATTGCCAGGGACCATGCCGCGTGACTGCATGTCTTCGGTAAAACTGGTCATGCCGATCAGCGGCTGTTCAACTTTCGGCGAAGCAACAAACGTGCCCCGCCCTTTTTCACGGTACAACAACCCGTCGTTCACCAAATTAGTGATGGATTGCCGGACGGTCATGCGGCTGACCTTGAAAAGCTCCGTCAGTTCGCGCTCAGAAGGAATGGCGGCCCCTACAGAAAACTCGCCCCGCTCTATGCGGCTCTTCAACTCCTCTTCGATTTGGACATACATCGGTATCCGTGATTGCTTGTCTAGCAAAAGATTCACCGCCTTTCTGTTTGGGCCAATTGATAAGCATCCCGGTCAACAATCAGCGTAACATTTTGATGCTTCCACAAAAAAGAAGCAGGAAAAGCTTCGCTGATTTCTCGATCAAGCAAGCGCTTTACAGCTTCCGCCTTTTTTTTGCCAGAAGCCAGCACAAGAATTTCCTTGCTTTTTAGAATCGAGGCAATTCCTAAAGTGATTGCATGTGTGGGCACTTCATCAGCCGATTTGAAAAAACGCGCATTGTTCGCCCGCGTCGACTCATCGAGTTTCACGCAATGGGTCAAGCTATGTTCTGGAGTTCCCGGTTCATTGAACCCGATATGCCCATTCGTCCCCATGCCTAATATCTGCAGATACGGCGGCCCGATACGATCCAGAAGGGCTTCGTAGCGGCGGCATTCCGCTTCGACCGGACGGGCAATTCCGTCGGGCAGATGGACATTTTCCAAAGGGATATCGAGCTGGTTAAATAACTTTTCGCACATAAACGCATAATAGCTATTCGGATGATCTTTGCTCAAGCCTCTATATTCATCCAAATTGATAGTCTGGACATGTTTATAGGAAACTCCTCGTTTTTTGTATCCTTCAATCATATTCTCATAAAGGCCAAGCGGCGTGGATCCTGTGGCCAGCCCCAATACCATCTCGCTGTTTTCTGAAATTTGCTGTTCTACCAGTTGTGCGGCTTTTTCGCTCATTGCATTGTAATTTTCGACTATAATTATCTTCATTGCAACTCTTCCTTTGCATATGCGATATTTCCTCTGCAAATCGTGAGCAGGACGTTCGCGTCGCCATCTAAAATGACCAGGTCTGCATCTTTCCCCGCCGCGATAACGCCTTTATTTTCTAGGCCCAACTGTGTGGCGGCATTGGCAGAAGTCATCGCTGCAAGCTCCGGCCACGTGCAATGGGTGATCGCTTTTACATTTTTCGCTGCAGTTTCCATCGTCAAGATACTGCCGGCCAGCGCGCCATTCGGCAAGCGGGCATCCCGCTCACTCACTTGTACGTCCTGTCCCCCTAAATCATAAGTTCCCGGCGCGAGACCTTTAGCCCGCATAGCATCCGTGATTAGAATTAAGCGGCTTGCGCCTATTTGCTGGTAAGCCAAGCGGACGGATTGCTGATGGCTGTGGACAAAATCCGCAATCAGCTCCACCGCCAAACCTTCTTCCAGAAAAGCAGCCCCGACCACTCCCGGATTCCTGTGATGGAACGGGCTCATCTGATTGTACAAGTGAGTGACTTGTTTCGCTCCCGCTGCTATCGCTTCTTGGACTTTTTCGAAGCTGGCGTTCGAATGCCCGATTGAGGCCACAACACCATCCGCTGATAGCGTTCTGATGAATTCCATATTGTGATCTACTTCAGGAGCAATAGTGACTTGCTTGATGCGCTTGCCGCTCAAGTCCTGCCATTTTTCGAATAAAGAAAGCGAAGGGGCCATAATATATTCTAGCGGCTGTGCCCCCGCCATCTCCGGAGAAATGAACGGCCCTTCTAAGTGCACACCGAGCATTTCTGCCTGCTGTTCATCGGCTTGAAAAGCACTGGCGGTTTGCAAAGCTTTCGAAATGGCTTCATCCGACTGCGTCATCGTGGTCGCCAGAAAACTGGTTGTCCCTTCCCGCGGGAGCGAACTAGCTAATCCATTCAATGCCTCCGATGTCGCATCCATCGTATCAAAGCCTGAAGACCCGTGAATATGGACATCAATAAATCCCGGCATGACAACCCAATTTTTCCTATTTCCATCGATGTGGAAATCTGCTTCCCGGGATAGGCTTTCTCCGATCTCCGCTATTTTGCCGCCTTCCAAAAAGAGATCTGCCATTCGGCTTTCGGTTTTCGCATTGGCGATGGCCACATTTGAAATCAATATTGTTTTATTCAAAATCAGCACTCCTTACGAAAAGCCGGGAAAATCATCACTGACATCCCCGGCTTTTGCTTCTTTAAGTTATTTAATTTTCAAGATAGACGCCGTTCCTTGCTGCTGGAATCCGTTTTTTAACATATCCAGTTTTTGGCCTGTTAAATTAGTGAAAACAATTGGTGTAACGATAGAAGGCGCATTGGCTTCCAAAAAGGCCAAATCGAGTTTCAATAAAGCGTCTCCCCGTTGGACAAGCTGCCCTTGCTCGACCAGCGATTCAAAGCCTTCGCCGTTCAGCTTGACTGTATCCAGCCCGACATGGATCAATATTTCCACTCCCGTGTCCGTCTCAATTCCAAGGGCATGCTTGGTCGGGAATACAGTAACCAATCTGCCGTCAACCGGTGAATAGACAATATTGCCCGAAGGCTTGATGCCAAACCCTGGCCCCATCATTTCTTTTGCAAAAGCATCATCCGGGACTTCTGATAAAGGAACGATTTCCCCTTCGATCGGCATAACGAAATCTTCAGCTAAAATTTCTTTTGTCATTTCTTGGCCAGCCGGTGCGTCTTCTAGGACTTGATCCGTGTTTTCCGGAGCAGGGTTGCCATCTGCCAACCGTTTCTTCATCGCATCTCCCAAGAATTCCACTGCAGTTCCGATAACGACTTGAACATTGGTTTTGTTCACTTTCATAACACCCATTGCGCCGTGGCGTTTCAAATCTTTTTCATTCACTTCCCCAGCATCTTTCACCGTCACTCGAAGACGCGTTGTACAATAATCCACTGACGTGAGATTGTCGCTTCCGCCAAGTGCTTCAATCGTGTGGTAAGCTCTTACATCAATTTTATCATCTCCGGAATAAGCATTCCCGTCTTCTGCATCTTCATCTTCACGGCCAGGTGTTTTCAAATCGAATTTTATGATCATGAAATAAAAGACCGTAAAGTAAACAATTCCTGTAATGAGCCCCATGACGAGAAGCAGGAGCGGATTTTCCGCCAAACCATAATTCAGTACATAGTCGATGGCGCCCGCTGAAAAGCCAAACCCGTGCCGGATGTCCAGCGCATAGGCGACCATCATGGAGACTCCTGTCAGCAATGCATGAATGACATACAATATCGGAGACAAGAACATGAAAGAAAATTCAATTGGCTCTGTAATCCCTGTCAGGAAAGAAGTAAATCCAATACTGAAAAGCATGCCGCCCACTGCTGCCTTACGCTCTTTTTTCGCAGCCATATACATGGCAAGGCAAGCAGCCGGAAGCCCGAACATCATGACCGGGAAAAATCCGGAAAGGAAAGGCCCTGCTGTCGGGTCGCCTTTTAGGAAGCGGTTGATTTCCCCGCGTATCACTTCGCCGTTGGCATCCGTGAAAGTACCAAAATCGAACCAAACAACTGTATTGATGACATGATGCAAACCGGTCGGCAATAACAGGCGGTTTAAGAACCCATAGGAACCAACCCCAAACATCCCTGCATTTAAGATCCACGCCCCAGCCGCGTCGATTCCTTCTTGAACCGGTGGCCATAAATAACCGAGTGCGCCGGCAATTATTGTCATGGTGGCCGCTGTAATAATCGGCACAAAGCGCCTGCCTCCAAAGAAAGCCAGCCAGCTCGGCAATTTCACATCATAAAACTTGTTATACAGCAGCCCGCCGACTATTCCTGAGAGAATACCGGCGAAAACGCCCATATTTATGGATTCGTTGATGGTGACGATGGCTGAAGTTAAAACTAAATAAGCGATGGCCCCGGCAAGTGCCGCTCCGCCATTTCCATCATGGGCCAGCCCCATGGCAATACCGATGGCAAAAATAATCGCCAAGTTATCAATGATCCCAGCGCCCGCTGCCGATAGAAACGGAATCCCGAGCAAATCGTCCTGCCCAAAACGCAACAGCAATGCGGCAGCCGGAAGTGTCGCGATCGGAAACATCAATGATTTACCAATTTTCTGCAGAAAACCAAACATTTTATTCCACCCCTTTATGTATTCTTGCTTTTTACTATAGAGTTAATTTGTATAGTTGTCTATACCAATTAAAGTATTAATCAAAGAAATGTATTCGCTTTCATATCAGTGATCAGTACGATGAAAAACCGTGTATCCTTGCTGAAATTGTGTCACGCACAGGGACGCAATCACCCACTCCCACCATAAAAACCTACTCCTACCGCCATTCTTCCCCGCTCGAATCGCTCGAATTGTGCCGTGCACAGGGACGCCACTTGCTCAAAAACAAAAAGAGCCTCCCATGAGACTCTTTTCACTCCGTCTATTTCCCCGGAATATCGAAATACTCTTCAAGTGTTTTTCCGCTAGCCTTGATGTCGGTAGCGTTGGCCTCCCCGATGTAACGGAAGTGCCATGGCTCGAACATGTAACCCGTGATATCTTCCTTGCCTTTTTGGTAGCGCAAGTGGAAACCATATTTATGAGCGTTTGAAGCCAGCCATTTTCCTTCTTTAGTGTTTGCAAACGACTCTTCAAACCAGTGAGCTTGATTAACTCCACCTAAATCGAAGGCCAGTCCAGTCTGATGTTCAGAATGTCCAGGACGTGCGCTGAAGCGATCTGCTTTTGCTTTGCCATGTTTTTTTACATAGTTATTATACAGGGTGTTTTGATACCAATAAGAACGGTATGCACTCGTGATCTTTAATGTAACGCTCTGTTTTTTTGCATCAGCAATCATAGCCTCCAATGCTTTTTTCGCCGCAGCATTTATTCCTGGATTGTAAGTTGAAGGCAATGCATACTTTTTATTCACAATCAGAATGTCTTCTACATATTTGCCCGGTGTGTCCGTAGAAGGAGCCGGGTATTTCGATGGTTCTGCTGCTTCGATTTCCGTTAAGTAGTCGGAATGAACATAGCCCGTTTTCGCGCCGTACTTCACTTTATACCAAATACCGCTCTTCGAAATATACGAAACTTTTCCGTTTTTAGGAATCTGCAACACAATTTCGTGTTTGGTCGAAGCCCCGGTACGGAGGTTGAGGTTACTTTTCGCAAAATGGGTTACCGAGGTTTCTTTTGGTGTTTCTGGTGCGACTGTTTCGATTTTCGTTAGGTAGCCGGAATGAACATAACCCATGGTCGTGCCATATTTCACTTTGTACCAAATGCCGCTTCCCGAGATGTACTCAATTTTTCCACCCTTCGGAATTTGCAAAATGATCTTGTCCTTTAATGAACCGCCACTGCGAAGATTCAAATTCCCTTTCGCCACATGCGTGGCTGTCGACGCCTCTGCTTGAATCAGGCCGAATTCGGTATTGCTAAAAGCATTGCCCGTTGGCACGATGGAAATAGCCAATGTGAGTACTGCTGTTGAGATAACCGCTTTTGTTGTCATTTTGTTTTTCGTCATAAAACCAACTCCATCTTCTTTTGCTGTATCTTTATTACACATAAAAATCAGGTCGCATATCTTTGGGCATCAGGATACAAGCTTTTCGCTACGTCCACGATCATACCATCCAGATCAACTGCCTTCCACGGATAGTCATTCGAGCCATTCACTTCGCCTCTGGCTGATGCCGCTTTGTCTGCAACTGCTGCTTTACTTGCTACCGCTTATTCTTGTGCTACCCCCTCTTCTTGCCTTATTTCTTCTGAGGTGCTTTCTTCTCGAATCAGCTGCCTGTTTTCAGCTCCGCTTTAATGAACTAAATTGTGCCTTGCACAGGGGCTATTTCACACCCAAATCCACTACCTATGCATTTTCCGCTGCTTAAATTGTGTGATGCACAGGGACAGCTCTACTCAAGTCTTTCGATATTTATCTTCAATCACCTGGTAATTTTCGTGATGAATCTTATTCCATTCCGTCTTTTTATACATTCTGCTTTTTAGAAAACTGTTAATCCACTTCGGGTCATATTCCCTGAAACGCATGTCGGCTGCCCACGCTTTCATATCTTCGTGTTCCGGATGCTGTTCATCTCGATAGATTTTTAGGAATTCATAAAATCCTGGAAGGCCGCCTACATCTTCAGGGGGCGCTGCCTCTTCGCCGGCAAGCAGCGTCGGAAAGCCAAAATGATAGTCATAGACAATCTCTTCAAGAATAATGCGAAATCTCCAATCGTCACCAAAATCGTAGCGGTAAATCAGCTGTCCAAGCTTCTCGATGTATTCATCGATTTTAATGCGTGCCGGCTGGCGCACGACTGTTGCTAATCGCTTCTGGTAGTTCTCCTCAAAACGCTTGTGTTTCGGATCGGCATTTTTCAGCCTCTCGGCAAACAGCTTTTTATTCTTTTTATAGTACTGATGCTCTTCGTAAGCCTGTTCATCGTTCGTCACTCGAATGCCCTCTTCCGGCAAATCGAATTCAAATAAATGATATGGCTCATAAGGGTAGCCGCTTTGGAAATTGCTGACCTGCTGGATAATGTCATGCAGCATATTGAATGTGGCGCCAGCCGGCATGACTACCTTTCGCCAAACAAGCGGCTCGGAACCTTCTAATTCGATTCGGATAATATAAGATTTCATGCTTTATCCCCCTAACTTTCTCTTTAAGATATTTTTAACTGTGTTTTAGAATATCCTCTTTGTTCATCCTATCGTCGCTCGAGTTTATTAACAATGACTGAAGCAATGGTAGATTTCATTTACCCTTGCCTCCATTCTCTTTAGATGAAAAACATACCATTCCCCACTGGAATTGTGTCTTGCACAGGGACGCAACTGACTGCACGCAATCGACAAATCCAGCCACTGCAACATTCTTACCCGCTACCCGTCGCTCAAATTGTTTGGTGCACAGGGACAAGCCACGAAACCAAACAAAAACCGGTCCATTTCCCGTGTGAATTGTGTCACGCACAGGGACGCAACCAACCACCCGCACCCCGTAAATCCATTCCCGCCGCCATTTCTACCCACTCCTCCTCGCCCGAATTGTGCCGTGCACAGGGACACTCACGCACCAAACTTGTTTTCACATGCCCTTTTCCTGTATAACTTGAATTATGCTTAGCGCGTCAAGGCGTTTTTTTGAATGGAGGAAATCATGGAACAGCTATTGACCATTGAGAAAGTATTGAATAACAACGTCGTGATCGCCCGCCATGATGCCTATAAGGAAGTTGTCCTGATCGGAAACGGCCTTGGCTTCAACCGGAAAAAAGGCGATGTCATTTCGTTTGATCATGCCGATAAGACCTTCCTGTTAAAAGATGAGGCGGAAAAGGAACAATACGTCAACTTGATCCCTTATATCGATGAAGACTTGATCGCGTTTATCAATGATCAACTATTATATATCGAAGAACAGATGGGCACCGAGTTGAATGAACACATTCACGTGGCGCTGACGGATCATTTGTCTTTTGCCATCAAGCGCATCCAGCAAAACATGCAGTTTTCGAACTCATTCCTGTTTGAAATCGAGTCTTTGTATCCGAAAGAATACCAAGTGGCAAAAGGTGTCGTGAAAGAGTTTGAACGCCAGCTGGGCATCGTGTTTCCGGAAGGTGAGATCGGTTTTATCGCACTCCACATCCACAGTGCCGTGACCGACAAGTCCTTGCGCGACATCAACCGCGACCATGCGCTCATCTCGCGCCTGACGGAATTGATCGAAGATGGGTTGAAAGTCGACCTCAGCAAAGACAATGTGAATTACCATCGCCTGATCCAGCATTTGCACCGGGCGATCGACCGCATCCATCACGGGGAATCGCTCGGTGATGAAAATAAACTTCAAGAGCTATTGAAAGCCGAATACCCCGTGTGCTATAATCTGGCTTGGAAGCTCATTAAAGTAATGCAAAACCAATTAAAAAAGCCTGTCGACGAAGCGGAAGTGCTTTATCTGACGATTCATCTGCAGCGCTTGACCCATACAAACTGATTCATACGTGTTACTGATTCGATCAGGCATGAGTATGAAAAGGTACAACGGTTAATCTAGGGGATCTCTCCCCTTTTTTACCGATGCCTTTTCCGCTCATGCCTTTTTTGTATGCTTTAGCTTCCGCCAAACACGCTCAACCCCGTTTGATCCGCATTCAGTTTTACCAATAAAGGAGGAAATTTTATGTCTACTAATGTATTCGGTACATTGCAAAAAGTCGGGAAGGCATTGATGCTGCCTGTCGCACTCTTGCCTGCAGCAGGAATTTTGCTGGCATTCGGCACAAGCTTTTCACAAGACACATTTGTGGAAGCGGTACCATTCTTCGGCACCCCTTGGGTCCAGTCATTGCTCTTCATCATGGCTGAAGCCGGCGGTGTAATCTTTGATAATTTACCACTGCTCTTTGCGGTCGGCGTCGCGATCGGCTTAGCCGGCGGTGACGGAGTCGCAGGCCTTGCTGCGATCATAGGCTATTTGATCATGAACGTCACGATGAAAGCAATCGGCGGCATCACAGAAGAGATGGCCACTTCAGACCCTGCTTACGCCATGGTCCTTGGCATTCCGACCTTGCAGACCGGCGTCTTCGGCGGGATCATCGTCGGGATATTGGCCGCGGCCATGTACAATAAATTCTACAAGATCAACTTGCCGCAATTTCTTGGCTTTTTTGCCGGCAAGCGCTTTGTTCCAATCATTACCGCATTCTCGGCATTGTTTCTCGGTGTCGCGATGTTCCTCGTCTGGCCTTTCGCACAGAACGGCTTGAACACATTGTCTTATTTCATGCTTGAAACGAACCGTACACTCGCTGCCTTTGTATTCGGCCTTGTCGAACGCTCGTTGATTCCTTTCGGGCTTCACCATATCTTCTATTCGCCGTTCTGGTTTGAGTTCGGCTCGTATACGAATGCGGCTGGTGAAATCGTCCGCGGCGACCAGCGCATCTTCTTTGAACAGTTGCAAGACGGCGTCGAGTTCACGGCCGGCACGTTCATGACAGGGAAATTCCCGTTCATGATGTTCGGCCTTCCAGCAGCGGCGCTTGCGATCTACCACTGTGCACGCCCTGAACGCAAGAAAGTGGTCGGCGGCATTATGGGTTCAGCTGCCCTCACTTCATTTTTGACAGGGATCACTGAACCGCTTGAATTCGCATTCCTTTTTGTTGCACCTGTGTTGTTCGGGATCCACGCAGTATTCGCTGGACTGTCCTTTATGATCATGCACATTCTTGATGTTAAAATCGGCATGACTTTCTCCGGCGGCCTCATCGACTTCCTGCTGTTCGGCGTCATGCCGGGCAGAACGGAATGGTTCTGGGTTATCGTCGTCGGACTGTTCTTCGCAGTTATTTACTATTTCGGCTTCCGCTTCGCCATCACGAAGTTCAATTTGATGACGCCAGGCCGTGAAGACGACGAAGCAGACGAAGACGACGATTCAGCCGTTGCCGGTGAATTGCCATACGAAATCCTGCAAGCAATGGGCGGGCAGCAAAACATCACCCATCTCGATGCCTGCATTACCCGCCTGCGCGTCAGTGTAGAAGACAAGAGCGCAGTCGATAAAAATAAATTGAAAAAGCTCGGGGCTTCCGGTGTCATGGAAGTCGGCAATAACATCCAAGCAATCTTCGGGCCGGTTTCAGACAACCTGCGCGGGCAAATGCAAGACATCATCAACGGCAAAACGCCGCGCACGAAACAAGATGTATCCCAGATCATCGACCAGGCAAAAGACGCTGGAGACGCACCGGTACGCCTCGGCACAGTTGATTTCGGCATCCCGATCACAGGCGATATCTTGCCGATCACCGATGTGCCGGACCAAGTCTTTTCCGGCAGAATGGTCGGCGATGGCTTTGCAATTAAACCGTCTGAAGGCAAAGTGTTCTCGCCGGTGAACGGTGAAGTCGTCACCTTGTTCCCAACGAAACACGCCATCGGCCTCAAAGCAGATGACGGCACTGAAATGCTCATCCACATCGGCATCGATACCGTCCATCTGAAAGGCGAAGGATTCACTGCTCACGTTGAGCAAGGCGATCTTGTCGCACAAGGACAATTATTGATGGAAATGGACCTCGCCTATATCGGCGAACACGCTCCGTCTATCATCACGCCTGTTGTCTTCACGAGCCTCCAAGAAGGACAGCAAGTGAACATCAAAACATCCGGCCGAGTAGCCGCGAATACGAAAGACCTGATTGAAATCACAGCTGGAACTGAAGAAGTCTAACAGAATCTTCATTACCAGCTTCAAACCCGGACCCGTGCGAATCTCTTCGCTTAGGTCCGGGTTTTCTTTAAAATTACTATACTTTGGAGGAATGAATCAATGAAACTACTGACCTTGAATTGCCACGCCTGGCACGAAGAAAATCAACTGGACAAGATTCGCCATTTGGCGCAAGCCATAGCAGAAAAAGAATATGACGTCATCGCCTTGCAGGAAGTTAACCAGTCGATCGACGATGAAGCAGAACATGTCATCAAGCATGACAATTACGCTTTAGTCCTGCTTCAGGAGCTGGAGCAACTCGGCGTTGCAGGCTATTCAATGGTGTGGGACTTCTCCCATCTCGTCTACGGGCGCTACGAAGAAGGGCTGGTGATCTTGACGCGCCATGCCGTCATCGATGAGCACAGCTTCTTCGTCAGCCAAAGCACCGACAAGAATTCCCCGAAAACGCGGAAGATTGTCGGCGCAACGATCCATTACGAAGACCAGCCGTTCACGTTTTATTCCTGTCATACGGGTTGGTGGCACGACACAGTAGAGCCGTTCAAATTCCAGGCCGACCAGCTGCTTGGGCAGATGAACACGGAGGCTCCTGCCTTCTTGATGGGCGACTTCAATAACGACGCTTCGCTCGAACAACAGGGCTATGAATACTTGTTGGAAAACGGGCTTCATGACACCTACACATTGGCCGAGGAAAAAGATGCCGGCATTACCGTCAAAGGCAAAATCGCCGGCTGGAGCGAAAACAAGCAAGACCTGCGCATCGACTTGATCCTCTCTACCGAACCGGTAACTGTTAAATCGTCCAAAGTCATCTTCAACGGCGAGCACAAGCCGCTTGTATCGGATCATTTCGGAGTGGAAGTGCATTTAGAAATAAAGTGAATAAGTAAGGTTCAAGTCACTAATTTCATGTTTGATATTCTTTTTATTCCATTATATAAACCCAAAAACCGCTTTCCCCACATATACTGGATGGGAAAAGCGGTTTTTCAGTTGGCTATTTTCATTAAAGCAAAAGCTTAGTCACTTGCCGGGAGATTTCGTGCGTATTGATCGCGGACTCTATTTGGCCTTTGTGTACGCAGCGGATAAATTCATCGAGTTCGTAATACATGGTATCGAACTCATGCGGGACGGAAATGTCTTCGGTTGTGCCGTCGCGGTATTTGATCAGCACGTGTTTCGGGTCACTGATTCTATCGATTTCAACAACGCCGTTTTCCCCTTGAATTTCACTTGGCAAATACGAATCCGAAATCTTCGAGTACATGACGATCGCTTCGCAGTCGCCGTAATCGAGAATCATGCTGCCTTGCCCTTCCGCACCGGTCGACAACAGGTAGCGGTTGCGCAATACGGCATCCGGCTCCCCTGCCAAATGGACGAGCGGCGCCAAGCCGTAAACACCGAGATCTGCTTTCGCGCCGTTGCCGAGTTCCGGCTTGAACGCATTTTCGACGATCCCTTCTTTGTATTTATCGTAGCGGGACGAATACTGGTTGTAATGGAATACGTAGCGGCGAATCGCCCCGATCTTATGCAGCTCTTCTTTCAGCCGCAGGAAGGTCGGCGTCACGGTCGACTTCATCGCTTCCATATAAGTCATGCCGGTTTCCTGTGAAGCCGCAATGACTTGGTCCATCTCGTCCAGGCTGACAACAGCTGGCTTTTCACATAGCACGTGCACGCCGTGTTGCATCGCGAGCAGGCTTTGTTTAGCGTGAAATGCATTCGGCGAAGCGATATAGACCGCATCAATTCCGCTTTCTGCGAACATTTTCTTCATATCCGTATAAACCGCTTCCACTCCGTATTTCTCCGCAAACGCGCGGCCGGTCTCTTCTGTTCTCGAATACACCGCGCCAATATGGAAATCTGGGTGTTGCTTCGCTGCTTTGATAAGTCGATCGGTGATCCAATTCGTTCCAATGATTCCGAAATTCATGTTCAGTTCCCTCTTCTCTTTATGTACTTGCTTCAAGCATAATGCAATCACGCCCGCGTGTCACATGACATCAAATCTCGCCAATGTCGCGACTGAACATTTCATTTTACTTTTATCTCAAGATAATGAAATTAAAGATTCTTTGATGTGCATTGGGAGCAATAAAAAGTCCTTAGTCCTGAAAACCCATTGGGTACGCTTTCACTTTCGCTCGCCATATCAACTATCTATCGGTTTGCTATAAATAAATAGAAATATTAGTTTTTTCTAAATATTATAGTTAATTCTCCACGAAAGATGCTATCATGTGTATACGATATATTACTGACACCAGGAGGACGACGCATATGATCACATTTTTCGCAGCACTTGCACTTTTAATATTGGGATACATATTTTATTCGAAATTTATCGAAAAGGTATTCGTCGTTGATGACAAAACTCCAACCCCTGCCTACGCACAGGCCGATAATATTGACTATGTCCCGATGAGCTGGTGGAAAGGCAATTTGATCCAACTCTTGAACATCGCAGGGCTCGGCCCGATCTACGGCGCTGTAGCCGGCGCTTTGTATGGCCCGGTCGCATTCATCTGGATCGTCGTCGGCTGCATCTTCGCAGGCGGCGTCCACGATTACTTCTCCGGCATGATGTCGATGCGCCATGGCGGAGCGCAATTCCCGACACTTGTTGGACGTTACCTCGGAAAGAACGCAAAAGTCTTCATCAACGGTTTGTCACTCGTGTTGATGCTGCTCGTGGCGGCTGCCTTCACCGCTGGCCCCGCTCAATTGATCGCACAAATTACGCCGATCTCGTTTATCGCAGCGCTTGCTCTTATTTTCGCTTATTTCGTTCTCGCAACGATCTTGCCGATCAACCGCATCATCGGCCGCATCTACCCACTACTCGGCGGCATCTTGTTGTTCATGGCCATCGCAGTAGCCGTAGCACTCGTCTTCTCCGGTAAACCGATGCCGAACTTGACCTTCAGCAATTTGCATCCAGGCGAATTGCCGATTTGGCCGCTATTGATGGTTACCGTCTCTTGCGGCGCGATCTCCGGCTTCCATAGCACGCAAAGCCCGATTATTGCCCGCACCATGAAAAAAGAAACCGACGGCCGCAAAATCTTCTACGGCGCCATGGTCATCGAAGGCGTCATCGCCTTGATCTGGGCGGCGGCTGGCATGACTTTCTTCAACGGAACTGAAGGACTTGGCGCAGCGCTTGCAGCGGGTGGTCCGTCTGGCGTCGTCAACGACATCTCGATCTCGCTTCTTGGCACGCTCGGCGGAATCCTCGCGATTTTCGGCGTCATCATCTTGCCGATTACAACAGGCGATACCGCACTTCGCTCATCGCGCATGATCTTGGCTGATTTATTGTCGAAGTTCACCAAAACTGACGGCACCTTGCGTATTCTATTGATCACCATCCCGCTCGCTATCCCAACGTTCTACATGGCGACGATCGACTACACGTTCTTATGGAGATACGTCGGCTGGACCAACCAAGTCGTCGCGACCTTCATGCTGTGGACAGCGACGATGTATTTGCTCAAAAACTACAAACTGCACTGGATCAGCGGCGTGCCGGCCATGTTCATGACAGGCGTCGTCTCCATGTACATCTTCTATGCGCCAGAAGGCTTGAACATGGAATACCACATCGCCGCCATGATCGGCTCGGTCATCACCTTGGCTGTTGCTCTCTGGTATATCGCGCAGATTCTGAAATACCGCGCTGCGAAGCAAGTGGATTCAGAATACGAAACAGTTTAATCAACACATGCAGCCGTGCTGCAAGGAGATGATTTCGGCATTTGCCGGAGTCATCTTTTTTTAATTCCATCATTTATGGAGGTAGATATTTTGATGGAATTTCGTTGTTCAAAAGCATTATTTCCAGCTTTGTGAAGGTGCTTTTGAAAGCGTTGACAGGACTGAATAGCAAAGATATACTAAGTTAAATGAATAGTTAGAAAACAGGATTGTTACTGGTGAAGCAGGCAAAACCTAAGTCGCTAAAAAGATAAAATCGCTGTGATTTTATCTGGTTTTAGTTCGGCTTAGGTTATTTATTTTGATAGATAAAGAACTGGGGTGAAGCCATGAAAATAGCCAAAGTCATTAATAATAATGTCATCAGCGTGCTGCAGTCAGATGGCTCGGAACTGGTGATCATGGGAAAAGGATTGGCTTTTCGGAAAAAGCCTGGCCAAGACGTGGATCAGCTGAAAATCCAGAAAGTGTTCGCCTTAAAAAACAAAGAAACGACCGATAATTTCAAGATGCTTCTTCGGGAAGTACCGGTCGATCACATGATGGCAGTGGAAGAAATCATTACATACGCGAAAAATACGCTTGGCAAAAAACTCAATGAGAATATTTACGTTTCATTAACAGATCACATCAATTTTGCGATGGAACGCTTTCGCGATGGCATCGAGATAAGAAATGCCTTGTTGTGGGAAATCAAGCAATTATATAAAGAAGAATTTTTGGTAGGCGTCAAAGCAGTTGAACATATCAACGAAAAGTTCAATGTCTCCTTATCGGAAGACGAGGCCGGCTTTATCGCCATTCATTTGATCAACGCCGAAATGAATGAAGACGTATCGAATACTTTAAGCATCACGAAGTTCATTCACCAAATCATTACCATCGTCAAATACCATTTCAAAACCGATTTTGACGAGGATTCCTTGAATTATGCACGCTTCATCACCCATCTGAAATTCTTCGCCCAGCGGATATTCAAAGGGACGCATTACGAAGGAAAAGACGATGAATTGTATCTATTGGTGAAGCAAAAGCATCCAGACGCAGCGAAATGTACGGACAGAATCAAAGAGTACATCAAGAAAGAGCATGGCCAGGAATTGACCAATGACGAAATGCTGTATTTGACAATCCATATTGAGCGCGTCGTCAACAGATGAAACCAATCGGAAACAGAAGTAAAAGAAGTCTATGAACCGCTATAAATTAAAACGAAGAATATTTTTCTGTATTCAATGTTCTATCTAAGTATTTGGAGAAGTGTTCGCTCGTAAACCCTTCTGCTCACTAATGCTACGCATTACTTCGCAAAGATAAGTTCTCACATAGTTCGACCTTATCTTTCCTGCGGGAGCAGCGAAGCGACGGGTTTGAGAGACCCCGCAGGCAATGAATGAGCGAAGCTGTGCTGAGCACATTCATTTGC